>Ga0185299_10001642_pt1 | contig 40460 bp, 37 predicted proteins | sample PaiPotPPA55metaG_FD_128002 | JGI IMG/M metagenome (GOLD analysis project Ga0185299, IMG submission 128002) | Iron sulfur acid spring bacterial and archeal communities from Banff, Canada, to study Microbial Dark Matter (Phase II) - Paint Pots PPA... ...
CGCGCTTCTGAGCGAGTTGTACGCGGAAGGCAACCGAGACGAAGAAACTGTCGGATTGCTCGCCCGCACTCACAAAGAACTGGCACGCGAGGCCGACGGATCACCCGAAGCACAGAAGCACCTGCGAAAGGCATTGGAGTTCTACACGCAAGCTTATGGCAGCACTGGAGGCTACTGGACCGGCCTCAATGCCGCCACGCTGGCACTGCTCTTGGGAGAGCACGAGCGTGCGACGACACTCGCCAACGAAGTTGCGAGGCGATGCCGCGAGGCATTGAACCAGAATGAACTTGCAACCGTAGATCGCTACTGGATTCTGTCAACCTTGGGGCAGACGGCTCTTCTGCTCCGGCGCTGGAGCGAGGCCGAGGAGTGGTATTCGCAGGCTTTGCAAGTGGGAGGCGGGAATTGGGGCAGCCTGCATTCGACGCGTCACAACGCCAGGCTGTTAGTACAGTATCTAGGCGAGGGAATCGAGATTGTCGACAGGCTGTTCCGATTTCCGAGTGTGGTCATGTTTGTCGGGCACATGGTGGATAAGCCGGACCGCCGAGTCGCGCGATTTCCACCTCGACTCGAAGGTGCCGTAAAAGAAGCGATCCGAAGCAGGCTTCGGCTGCTCGATTCGAATTTCGGCTACGCCTCGGCTGCGTGCGGCTCGGACATTCTTTTCCACGAGGCCATGCTGGAGAGGAACGGCGAAAGCCACATAGTGCTGCCCTACGAAAAGCAGTTCTTTACCAAGGACAGCGTCGCGCTGTTTGATAGCGGCGGTTGGACCAGCCGGTTCGAGGGGATCATGGGCAGAGCCGTGGAGATCCAGGAAGCTTCGAAGAGAAGCCAGATGTGCGGCAATGTTTCCTTCGAGTTTGCCAATCTGTTGCTACATGGTCTCGCCGGCATGCACGCTGAAAGACTAGATACCAAGCTCATTCCTTTGGCTGTCTGGGACGGCAAGCCCGGAGACGAGCTTGGTGGCACGGCCGGAACGATCGAATGCTGGCGCAGAGCCGGCCTGGACGTAGAAATCATCGATCTAGCCAGGATTCTGGCCGGGGATCCACTGGAGTTTTCGCCCAGTGGGACGATGCCTACTCTCCCTGATCGTCCGAGCGCGGCCAATTCTCCATCCCAATTTATAGCGGAGATCCGAGCGCTGTTGTTTGCCGACGCTGCGGGATTCAGCAAACTGAGCGATGACGAAGTGCCGCGGTTTGTCGAGCATTTTCTGGGACTAGTGGGCAGCTTGGCGGAGGAATCGGCGCACAAACCATTAATCAAAAATACCTGGGGAGATGGGCTGTATTTCGTGTTTGAGCATGTGCGCGGAGCCGGGTTGTTCGCACTAGAATTGTGCGATCGCGTGCGAGGTACAGATTGGGTCTCGAGGGGTCTGCCAAATCTAAACCTTCGCATCGGACTGCACGCCGGCCCGGTGTATCTGTGCACCGATCCAGTGACGCAACGGTTAAACTATGTTGGTGCCCATGTAAGCCGTACTGCGCGCATCGAGCCGGTCACTCCGGTTGGTCAAGTGTATGCGAGTCAACCGTTTGCGGCGCTTGCGGCAGCCCAAGGAGTTGAAGAATTCAGCTGCGCATACGTAGGCCAGACTTCGATGGCAAAGAAATATGGCAGTTTCCCTACATATGTGGTCGTCCGCCGCCGAGGGATTAGCCGCCCTCTCCCCTCGCCATTGAAACGAAAGAACTTGCTAACCCCTATTCCTTAAGCTATAAGAGCGAGCAGGCGCTCGAGTCTCCATGCCTTGACCAAGCGACAACGCAGACGTCTCAGTGAGAACACAGATCCCAGCCGCGAACTTCGAAGGTGATGCGTTCATAAGTTACGCTCACATGGACAATGTCGAGTTGGTCGAGGGACATCGTGGCTGGGTTTCGAACCTGCATCGTGCTCTGGAAATTCGCGTCGGTCAGCTGCTTGGCAAGCAACCTCATATTTGGCGCGACACAAAGCTGCAAGGCAATGATTTCTTCGAAGATACGCTGGTGGAGCGGTTGCAACGTGTGGCCGCGTTAGTACCCATCATTTCGCCCCGCTACGTAAAATCCGAATGGACGCGCAAGGAGTTAGACGAGTTCTGGAAGGCGGCTCGGGTACAGGGCGGGGTTCGCTTCGAGGACAAAGTTCGTGTGTTCAAAGTATTAAAGACCCCGGTGCCGCTGGAGTTGCATCCGCCTGAATTGAAGGCGCTACTGGGTTACGAATTCTTTAAAGTCGACACCGAGACCGGGAGAGTTCGCGAACTAGACGAGATCTTCGGTCCAGAAGCGCAGCGGGATTTCTGGTTGAAGCTGGATGACTTGGCGCATGATATTTGCTGCCTCCTGGAAATCGTACAGAAGCATGAAGGCACGGGTGCCGAAGCGTCCGGGCCGCCACGCGCACCAATCTTTCTCGCGGAAACGACTTCTGATCTTGTCGAGCAGCGTGAGACCATCCGCCGCGACCTTCAGCAACATGGTTACACCGTTCTTCCCATGCGGTCGATGGCTTCTGTCGCGCTTGAGCTGAAAAGCGCGTTACGCGAAGACCTTGCTCACAGCCAGATGTCGATTCATCTAATCGGCAAGAATTATAGCCTGGTGCCCGAAGGCTCGGTGGAATCCTTGCTGGAAATTCAAAATGAACTGGCGATCGAGCGGCACGCTCAGGGCGAATTCGCACGCTTGCTCTGGATACCACCAGGACTGCAGGTCGACGATGATCGGCAGCGCAGAGTAATCGAGCGCTTTCGAATGGATCCGCGAACCTTGAACGGGGCGGATCTTCTGGAGACTTTTCTTGAGGATCTCAAGACCGTCATTCACAACCGGCTGAGGCAAGCGGAAAAACCGCCACAGCACACGCAAATCCCGGTGGCGGCAGGCGAGAATCTATGCCGCGTCTATTTGATCTGCGATCAGCGCGACTTTGAGGTCACATCTGCGTGGGCTGATTTTCTCTTCGAGCAGCGGGTCGAGGTGATTCGGCCCGTGTTCGAGGGTGATGAAGCGGAAATTCGTGACTACCACGAAGAGAATCTCCGCACCTGCGACGGCGCGCTCATGTTCTATGGCTCTGCCAACGAATGCTGGCTGCGCCGCAAGCTACGCGAATTGCAGAAGAGCGCCGGCTATGGACGCACTAAGCCAGCTCCGGTCGTTGGCATCACGTTGATCCCCCCAAGAACTGCGGAGAAAGAACGCTTCCGAACTCATGAAGCAATGGTGATTTCTCAATTTGACGGTTTTTCGCCTGAACCCTTGCGTCAATTTGTTTCTCGGCTGCAAGCATAGGAAAGGCAATTGTCGGGTTAACGGCACCCATGGCCCATTTTAACCCTTTCCCCGGTCTTCGTCCGTTCGAGCCCGACGAGGATCATCTGTTCTTTGGGCGGGAAAAAGAGATCGACGAACTCCTGCGCCGCTTGCGCTCGACCCGTTTTTTGCAGGTAGTCGGAGCGTCCGGAAGCGGAAAGTCTTCCTTAGTTCGCTCTGGCCTTATTCCTGCTTTGCAGAGCGGATTCATGGCGCGCGCCGGTACGGATTGGCGCGTGCTGATTTTTCGCCCCGGCGCCGACCCCATCGGAAACCTCGCCGCCTCGCTCGATGCGCCTGATGTTCTCGGGACCGAGGGAGAGCTTGCCAGCACCAATAAGATTCTGCTGGAGGCAACCCTTCGCCGCAGTACGCTGGGTCTCGTGGGAGCGGTGCGCCAGGCGCGCATCCCGCAGGAAGACAATATTCTCGTTGTCGTCGATCAATTCGAGGAGCTGTTTCGGTTTAGACGCAATCAGCAAGTCGAAAACTCGCGCGACGAGGCCGTGGCCTTCTTCAAATTGCTGTTGGAAGCGACGCAGCAGACCGATATCCCGATTTACATTGCATTGACAATGCGCGCCGATTTCATCGGCGATTGTCTGGAATTTCCGGGGTTGCCGGAGTCGGTGAACAGCGGACTCTACCTGGTTCCGCGCATGACCCGCGACGAGTTACGGTCGGCCATCACCGGTCCCGTTGCGGTGGCAGGCGGCGACATTACCCAGCGCCTGGTTCTGCGATTGCTGAACGAAGTGGGTGACGATCAGGACCAACTTCCCGTTCTGCAGCACGCCCTCATGCGCACTTGGGATCACTGGAAATCCCGCCGCGCAAACGGAGAAAGCATCGACGTCCAAGATTACGAAGCGGTCGGTGGATTAAGCAACGCGATGTCGTTACATGCCGAAGAGGCGTATGAAGAGGCTGGCTCGGATCGCAACCGCGCAACCGCGGAGAGAATGTTCAAGGCACTCACAGACACGTTCTCCGATTTCCGTGGTGTCCGGCGACCAACTTCAATCGAAGCGCTTGCAGCGATCTGCGAAGCTCCCGAAGCCGAAGTAATTCAAGTGATTGATATCTTTCGGAAATCTGGCAGAAGTTTTCTGACTCCACCTCCGGCTGTGGCGCTGCACTCGCAATCCATCGTCGACCTTTCTCACGAGAGTCTCATGCGCTGCTGGACGCGGTTGACCGCGTGGGCCGAAGAAGAGGCAGAATCGGCTCGCTCGTACATCCGCATTTCTCAGGCAGCCTCCTGGTGCGCCGATTGCACTGGTGGACTTTGGATCGATCCGCAGCTGGAAACCAGCCTGCAGTGGAAGCGCGAAATCCGGCCCACGGCTGCATGGGCGCAGCGTTATGACTCGAATTTCTCGCAAGCGATGGACTTCCTGGACAGGAGCGAGCGAGAGCGCGAGGAGGGAAGAAAAAAAGAGCGAAGGAGAAAGCAGGCTCGCCAAGCCGCAATCTACGTTTTGGTGTCATTGCTGGCTGTCGTGGGTGGACTGCTCATCGCCATTCGTCATCAGATGCGGCGCGCCGAAGACAACTTGAGATTGGCCAAGCATACGGTAGATCAGAGCCTCGCTTCGGGGAACCAGGCCGACTTGATGGGAGAGCCCGAAGATACGCCCCAATTGGAGGAATTTCGTAAGGAACTATTGGGCAAAGCAAAGAGTTTTTACTCCAAGTTCGCGCAGGAAATGCCCTCCAGCGAGGATTTCCAGAACGAAGCCGCCACAGCACATATCCGACTGGGCGACATTCACCGAGTACTCCAGAATTTTGCCGATTCCGCCCCGGAATATCGCACGGCTATCTCCCAATTGGAGAAACTTTCCACCAAGCACGCCGCGAACCTGGAATATCAACGGAACCTGGGATATGCGCATAACGAGCTGGCGGAAACGCTGCGACTCTGGTTCGAGAGTCGCGCACAGGCACCGAAACCGGATTGGGCCGAGGCCAAGAGTGAATACGATGGGGCGCTGAATGTTCAGCAGCGACTTCGCCAAGGGGTTCCCGGCAATGCAGACTATCAGCAGGAGTTGGCACGCACATACTATTGTCGGGGAATCTTGCAATACGATGGCCACCGTTTAGACGATGCGGAGTCGGATTTTCGCCAAGCGATCGCCTTGCTGGAACCTTTAAAAGGCAGAACGGCTTCCCTTTCGCCTGCGGACCAGAGTTCAAATCCGGACCCGGCGCAGGAATTGTCGCGCGCATCCAGCAACCTGGGTGTGATCCTTCGAGAAAAGAAGCAGTTGCACGAAGCACAGAAGCTTTTTGAACGCGCCGTTGGAATTCATGAGCGATTGGTAAAGAACGAGCCAGACAAGCGTTCGTATGAGTTTGAGTTGGCGAAGTTCTCCAACAACTTGGCGAAGCTCCTCCTTGACGAGAACCGACCTGATTTGGCCGAACCCTACAATCATCGAGCGTTGGACCTGATCGAAGACCTGGCCAGCCCGCCGAGTTCATTGGAGATAGAACGGATTGCGGCACACCTGGTCCGCGGCAGAATTGTCGAGTCCCAGAGTCCGCAGGATGCGCAAAAGGAAATCGAGCGATCCTTCGCGATTCTGGCACGCTATCGGGATTCCAAGGCACACTCGGAATTCCACATCATGTATATGCACTTGGCTTACGACTATTTGGCATTCGCTGAACGAAGCTTGAACTCTGGATCCAGCGAGGATGCCCAGCAGGCGCTCGCCCGTGTACTCCAGCTGCTACCAGAAGTGGCGGAACCTGATCGCCAAAAAGTCAAAGAGGAATACCAGCATTTGCAAAAGGAATTGCAAGACAAGACGTCCAGAAAGAAATAGAATGGCATCACTTTCCCAGGAGGATTCATGAAACGGGTGCAGTCCGTTCCAGTCCTGATCGCCTTGGTCTTGCTACCGGTCGCGGGGTTTTCCCAACAGACAAATTCCGCCCCCCAACAAAACCAAGCGGCACCAGAGGCAGTGGAACCTGCGGCCGATCGTAGTGCAGGGTTTGCGCCCGGGCACTCTGCAGGTGCGAACGTAACTTATGGCCAGGAGGCTAAATCGCCGCAGAAGCCGAAACCTGACAAGAACAACCCCCCCGAAATCAAGCGCCCGCCGATCGAGGGCAGCATGGTCGGCTACATCGACAATGCCATTATCGGATCTCAAATACGGATTCGCTTCGATGCAGCCTTTGACGACAACTCGCCGGATCGCGCCGAATTCTTTTACGCAAAATGCGGCTGCTACAGGGCACTAAATGGGACTGCAATTGCCGCCGCGTTCGACCCCAATGCTCCGGGCCCCGGTACCGGCATCCCCACGGCCCTCAACTATCAACAGCTCTATCTAAACGCGGAATACGCACCCCTGAGACGTCTCTCCTTTTTTGCGGAAGTTCCCATTCGCTGGTTGCAGCCTCAAGGCTTTGTGCCAGCTTCCAGCCTTCCCTTCACGCCAGTGAATTTTTCCAATCAAGCGGGACTTTCAGACGTGCAAGCTGGATTTAAGGCCGCAGTAGTTGCCAACCGAAACACGTATCTGACGTTCCAGTTGCGAGCCTATTTCCCGTCGGGGAATTCTTTCAAGGGGTTAGGTACTGCCCACTACAGCGTGGAGCCTGCAATACTGCTGTATCAGAGGCTTTCGGAACGCATGGCCCTCGAAGCTCAATTTAGCGACTGGCATCCCATGGGAGGGTCGGCAGGAGTACCGGTTTCCAACTCCGAAGGATTCGCGGGCGATATTATTACCTACGGAATCGGCCCTAGCTATCAACTCTACCGGGGCGAGGGCGTCAGCATTTCTCCGGTTGTCGAATTGGTAGGCTGGAGAGTATTGAGCGGTTTTCAAAGCCTCCAGCCTGGATTTGAGGAAGTCAGCGGGACCAATATCGTCAACATTAAAGCCGGCGCCCGGACCAGCATCGGATCGCACAACTCGTTCTACATTGGTTTTGGACAGGCCGTCACTCACGGCATGTGGTACAAACATCTTGTGCGCTTGGAATACCGTTATGCGTTCTAGCAGCAAGGATTCGGCAGACCTCTTTGGCGCCGACGACGCGCTTTACGTTTGATTACCGAGAAGCATCGCCGTGCCTTCCGCGCCGCGGATGCGAAGCCGACGGCGTAATGCATGGCAGGTTACAAATGCAAGAAGCGTGGAGGATGTCGTGAAAGACCGAGGGTGTGACTTCGCCTCCGCGATTGCCAGCTCTTCCTTGGCGAGTGGCTGCAATGTTTTTCAGTTTCATCAGGCCGGTAGTGCCGTGCAAGGTGATACTGACTAAGGCAGCTATCGGCATTTCTCCACGCTGTGGAAAGACGGAGACCCTGACATTCCAACTCTCATCGCTGCAATGGAGCCGAAACGCCGCGCTGCATTAGTCTGTCTTCGTTGACGCGCCTCCCGACGCAACCTAACATATGCGCACATGTCAGGCACCGACTCGCTCATCGGCCAGACCGTCTCACACTACCGCATCATCGAGAAACTCGGCGGTGGCGGAATGGGTGTCGTTTACAAAGCTGAGGACGTCAAACTCGATCGCTTTGTCGCCCTGAAGTTTCTTCTCGATGATGTGCCGAGAGGCCCTCTGGCCCACGCCCGTTTTCAACGGGAAGCCAAGGCCGCGTCGGCACTGAACCATGCAAACATTTGCACCGTGCACGAGATTGACGAGGTGAATGGCCAGGCATTCATTGTCATGGAGTTTTTGGACGGTGCGACGCTGAACCACCGGATCGAAGGCAGGCCGCTCCCACTTGAGCAAGTGCTCGATTGGGGAATCGAAATAGCGGACGCACTCGAAGTGGCGCATGACAAAGGTATTGTTCATCGAGACATCAAGCCTACCAACATTTTTGTCACCGAGCGTGGGCACGCCAAGATTTTGGATTTTGGGCTAGCGAAGCTCTTACCCGCAGGTGCCGCCATGAATCTTTCGGCGATGCCCACCGCCAGCGGGTCAGACCAGCTCACTCAGGCTGGCACGGCGATTGGCACCATCTCGTACATGTCGCCCGAGCAGGTGCGAGGCGAGGAGCTAGATGCACGCACGGATTTGTTTTCATTTGGTATGGTGCTCTACGAGATGACAACAGGGGTTCGGCCTTTCCGGGGCGAGACCTTTGGCGTGATTGCAGAAGCGATTCTGAATCGCACGCCAGTTGCGCCAGCGCGACTGAATAGCGACATTCCTCCCAAGCTCGAAGAGGTCATCAACAAGGCTCTGGAGAAAATCAAGAAGTTGCGATACCAGAGCGCCGCCGATGTTGCCACGGATTTGCGGCGGCTGAGGCGGAATGCAGATTCGGAAAGATCCTCCGTTGAAGGTCGGGCTCGAGCACTCACGGAGATACCCACCAGGCCTACGCATCAAGCCATAGCCGTGCTGCCTTTCACCAACATGAGCTCCGATCCGGAAAATGAATTTTTCGCAGATGGAATCACGGAAGAGATCATCAACGCCCTCGTCCAGATCGAGGATCTTCGTGTCGCGGCGCGGACTTCCGCATTCTCGTTCAAAGAGAACCATGTCGATCTGCAAATGGTTGGAAGTCGCTTGAACGTAAACACCGTTCTCAAGGGCAGCGTGCGCAAGTCGGGAGATCGTCTCCGCATCATGGCTGACCTTATCAACGTCGCCGACGGCTACCACCTGTGGTTTGAGCGCTATGATCGCCAATTACAAGATATCTTTGCGGTTCAGGACGAAATCGCGAAAACCATCGCAGAACGGCTGAAAGTCTCCCTCGGAGCTGGGAAAGAACAGTCGCTTGTGAGGGCGGGAACGAAGAGTCTGGAAGCCTACCAGGTCTACCTCAAGGGCCGCTTTCACTGGAACAGGCGAACCCGCGCTGGCATAGACAAGGCTATGGAGTACTTCAGGCTTGCCATGCTACAGGATCCAGAGTTCGCCTCTCCTTTGGTGGGGCTAGCGGAGTGCCATATCATCCAAGGCGTGTACGGAACGCACGAACCGCACAAAGTATTCCCGCTCGCCAAAGACGCCATCTTCAAGGCTCTCGCTATCGATCCTCAAGCAGCTGACGCACACTGTGCCGCAGGATGCATCCAGGCAGTGTATGACTGGGACTGGGCTGGTGCCGAGCGGTCTTTTCGCCGTGCGATTGGCTTAAAACCAAACTGCTCGGCAGCCCACCACTGGTACGCCGTCAATTACCTAATGCCACGTTCTCAATTCGAGGATGCCTGCATTCATCTTCGTCTCGCTCGGGACAGCGATCCCCTGTCTTTGGTAATCAACTCCACGATGGCACTGAAATCCTATTTCGAGCGCCATTACGATCAAGCTGTCGAAGGGTACCTCAAAGTACTGGAGATGGACCCAACGTTCGGCATCACCGTTTTCTTCCTAGCACAAGCTTATGAACAGAAGGGTATGCTTCCGGAAGCAATAGCGGCTTTTGAGCGCGCTGTCATGTTGACTGAACGCAGTCCAGAAACGGTTGCAGGCCTGGGCCGTGCATATGCCCTTGCTGGCAGGCTCAAAGATGCTCGTACGCTCCTTACCGACCTTCAAAAAATGTCTCTGTCTCAATACGTGTCTCCGATACTCTTCGCACAGTTGATGTTGGCGCTGGGTGAGAAGACTCAAGCCATCCAGTTTTTGCACAAGGGGGTCGAAATGCGGGCGACTGACATCACCTGGTTGAGAGTGCGCCCGACGTTCGACTCAATTCGGGACGATGAGGGTTTTAACGCGATCTGCGGTCGCATCGGTCTCTGATAAGTCGACTTCTCCTAATACCGCAGAAGGGGCCGTACTCGTCATTTCGATTCGAGCCACTCTGCAGATTGTCGCTAGCCGGACTCGATTTGCCCGGCGGCAGCTGCCAGTGGAGTCGCAGTGCTAAGCTAAATGATTGATGGAGCAGTGGTGCGCCCAAGGGGACGATCTTAGAACTTTTCTGGCTGAATTCGTGTCAATGCGGCCGCAAGCAGAGGTCCCCACTCAAATCGAAGTATTGATCTATTGAGATTTTGAAAACCGCCATCGATGAATTCTTACTGCGAGTGGATTCTCTGCCGTGGGATTCCAACGCGGCGAGGCGCTACGCCGATGTGCGCGCCGCCCTGGAGATTGCGCGGACCCCCATGGGAAATTTGGACATGATGATCGCGGCGCACTCGTTGGCCGAGGAAGCCGTTCTGGTGACAAACGATCGTTCTTTTCGCCGATTGAAGGAGTTAAAAATCGAGGATTGGACAAAGTAGAGACCGTTTCAGCACTGGTGCAAGTATGCTTTTCAGCACCGGCGCAAAAGTCCCCACCCCTAGCGTGATAAACGGCAGGACTGCAAGGACAACTTTTGATCGCTTGGATGCTCATCTCTTGGCCGGCTGGGGTGCGGGCTTGCCTAAACTGTAATTCGACCGACCTGAAAAGAGTCTCGTTGATCCATGCGGCAGGCGTGTATGAATCGCGAGGGCGATTCCTCGGTTTCCTCTTCGGTAGTACCGACGGAGCGCACTCTTCGGTCGAGGGGCGAGCCAAAGTCGGCTCTCCGCCCTATCGAATCCGCCAGCGAGGGCACCTTACCTCGGACCGATCGTTTTATGGCTAATCGGATTCTCCGTCCTGATGTCTTTCGACGGACGAGGAAAACTTTCTTGGGAAATGGCCGTCCTCGCCGTCGCCTACCTTTTTCGTCTACCCGCCTATCTTCTCGCGTCATTGCTCTATAACTTCTTCGTTCGCCCCGCAAAGCACCGGAGATGGAAAGAGAAATTTATGTGCCAGCGCTGCGGGGTGCCGATCGAAGCCCTGACGGTGAAGCCGAGACGGTTCACGAGTGGGCTCTTCCGAGGGGCCGCGAGTCTCAAGCGAAAATGGGATCCAGTCAGCCGTGGTATAATGGTGCAGTAGAGAGGTAGGGCAAAATGACGACAAGGCGCCTTCAGGAACAACGGGTCGACAATCGTTCGTCCAACGACGACCTGAAAAAAAGCATAAATACACTTCCCACCTCAAGCCCGCAAAATCCTGCCCGGAACCCCTTCATTGTTGGGCGTCGGCCTTCTCGGAACGGCGACAGCGGCAACAAGTCGAACGGTAACGACCGTTCGGCAACTGGCAAGGACTGAGAATAGCGATCCATGACGTTCGACGTCACTGGATTGCTCATTTTTCTTCTTGCGATTGTTCCGGGATTTCTCGCCCAGCAGGCGCGCGGCCGACTCGTGCCGCGTCCTCTTCGTAGCCAAAGCGCCCTGGAAGAAACCGGAAACTATGTCCTGAACAGCGTTCTCGTTCATCTTTTTCTCCTTGCTGGATTCAGAGGGTCGTTCGCGCTCATCGGCACCCCACCCCTACTGCACTCGGTTTGGCTATCGCCCAGAAACAACTCGGCGCCTGGGCCTGGCAGCATCGATATCTCATCGCTTCCTATTTTGTTGCCAGCCTCATTTTGGGACTTGCTCTCGGGGTATTTCGTGGAATTGCGGAACGCGACGGACTGATCGGAACATGGCTAGCCAACAGGGGCTGGTTGAGTCGGTTCTTGGTCCGCCTAGGCTTCTTCAGCTTTCTCGAGGAGTCCCCCGTTTGGTACGAAGCGCTCAAGCAGAAAGCACGCCAGGAGCGCACGTTCGTCGAGGTAAAGATGAAGGAAGGCCGGGGATTCTACGCGGGCGAGCTCAAGAGCTACGGGATCGTTTCGGACTCCGAACGGAACAAGGACTTTCTCCTGGTAAATGCAGCCTACAAAACGACCGAAGAAGGGCGCTACGTTCCCATGGATGCAGATGGTGTCCTTCTCAATTTCGCCGACGCGGAATCCGCAGCGTTCATCAAAGAAACAATATAATAGTATTAAACAAGGTATCCGCGTTCTCGTCGGCGCCAGAGAAAAAAGATGAATCCCGCCCCTTCTTGCGACCATCGCTCAACAAAGAGTGCGGATGGAAGGGTGGCGACAGGGGCGGCTCGGCTCAATGGGAACAATTTGGAAAAAGAAGAAATAAAGAAGAAGAAAGAAAAAAGAGAGAAGAAGGAAAGAAAAGGTTTGACACTCACCGGCCTTCTCATGGAAGGACTTATAGTGTGCCAAAAGATGCTTAAACCGCCAGACGGCACTTCGCACAGCGGCGTAAGGCTTTGCTCCGCAACGGAGCGAGGTTGAGCCTACTTCGGCTGCTCTTCGAGTGACTGGGGCAGAACGTTAGGGGGCACATGGGGACTCGCAAGTTTGACGCAATTTCGCCCAGCAGCCTTAGCTTTATAGAGTGCCACATCCGCTTCTTGAAGAAGTTCTTCGACCGGCCGAAGTCCCCAATCCCTGCTCGAGAGAACACCTACACTCATGGTGACAGGAATTGGGCCTTGTATTGTTTGCACCGGCACGTTGGCAATCGCACGACGAATCTGCTCAGCTCGCAGGAGCTGCTCTGAAGCGTCACAGTTGTTCAGCACCACGAGGAACTCTTCCCCTCCATATCGCCCCACATAGTCGTACGAACGCACCGACGCAACCATGCGGCGGGCCACCTCTCTCAGTACCTCATCTCCCGCAATGTGCCCAAGAGTATCGTTGACATTCTTAAAGTGATCCACGTCTCCCAGTAATATCGTGGTGCATCCATTCTCACGATACGTGCGGGATAGCTCGCGAGACAGTAGATCCATGATGAGCCCACGGTTGAAAAGGCCGGTCAGTGGATCGTGTGTCGCTTTAAAGCGCATATCTTCCCGCGCCTCAACCAACCTGTCTTCCAGCTGGAGAATGCGCAGGCCCGTTCGAAGCCGAGCCTTCAACTCCGCCGGGTCGAATGGCTTGATCAAGTAGTCGTCGGCACCAGACTCCAGTCCCTCAATCACGTCCTGTTTGGATTCCTTTGAGGTCAGGAGGACCATGTGCACATAAACCTGCTCACGTTTCCGGCGCACCTCGCGACAAACCGCAGGCCCATCTAGTTCTGGCATGACCCAATCCAGCAGCGCAAGCCGTGGTCCGTCGTGCCGGCACAAGTGTTCCGCAGCGAGCCGCCCGTTCTGAACGGCGGTCACTTCGTATCCGTCGCGCTCCAGGGTTCTCTCCAACAGGCGGAGAGAGAGAGCATCATCGTCTGCGATAAGAATTCTCATGACCTGGCCTTCGCCACACAGGCTTCCAACTCCGGAAGCAGATCTGTAACTTCGCTCTCAAAAAACGCCAAGGCGCTTTTCAATGCGGCGCCGTCACTGGAATCCTCCAGTCTCTCAAGCCGAACCGCAGCTGCAGCGCCTCGTGCAGTTCCAAGATTTGCAAGCATCCCCCTCAGCGTGTGGCCTGTTTTCTGGACATTCTTCAGGTTCCCCTGACCAACCGCTTCCCGCAGCGCGCACAGTTGGCGCGGAAACTCGACTTTAAAAATCGCAATCAACTCACGCAATAGCTCAGCGTCATTGTCTACTCGTGCGAGCAGCTCAGCCACATTCACAATGGGTTCCGGTGGAGGATTATTTGATTGCATCATGCTTTCTTGTTCGAAGGTTTATTCGTTCCTTCAGATGGCTTTCACGGGCTCGATCCTCCTGGCCACGCAGTTCTCAAGGATCTCGTCGAGTTCCTGAGGCCGGATCGGCTTGGAAAGATACCCGTCCATGCCGGCATCGAGGCATCGTTCGTGATCGCCCTTCATCGCATGGGCGGTCAAGGCGACAATCGGCTGGTGTTTGCCGTTCGTCTTCTCTCTTCCTCGAATCGCGACGGTGGCCTCAATTCCGTCCATCTCCGGCATCTGTACATCCATGAAAACCAAGTCGTAGCTCTCGTTTTCGAGTGCATCGAGCGCCTCGCGCCCGTTCTCGGCAACCACGACGCGGTGTCCCCTCTTCTCGAGCAACCTCGTTGCCAACAGCCGATTCACTGCATTGTCTTCCACCAATAGCACGCGCAAAGAACTACGGGGATCGCGGGCGTCTTGCAGAGAACACCGGGTCACCAGCGGAATAGCGCCTTTTTGCTCTTTTGCCCCGAGTACGCGGGCAATCGCCTCACGCAATTCGGACTGCCGGATAGGCTTCAGCAGGTATGCGGCAACTCCCAGTTCGTGGCAGCGCGCCGCATCTTCTCGATGGCCAGCAGAAGTCAGCATCATAATCGTGGCCGTCGATAGTTCCGGACGCTGCCGAATTCGCTCCACCAGGCTGAAGCCATCCATCACTGGCATATGCATGTCCGTCAAAATCAGGGCGTAGGGCTCCGCCGCTGCTCGAGCGGTTAAGAGTTGCGTCAGTGCCTCTTCGCCGCCTTCGACCGACGTGGGTTTCATATCCCAACGCCTCAGCATGCCTTCCAGAATTCGGCGGTTCGTACGGTTATCATCCACTACGAGAACCCTCAGGCCGCGCAGAATCTCCGGCGGCGCAATGCTCCCCACTTCAATGGTGTTCGCATCTGCAATTCCCATACGGGCGGTGAAGTGAAACTGCGTCCCACGGGCGACGTTGCTGTCCACCCAGATTTTTCCACCCATCATTCCCACCAGGCGCTTCGAAATAGTCAGGCCCAGGCCGGTGCCGCCGTACCTTCGTGTTGTGGACGTGTCGGCCTGGGTAAAGGGATCAAAAATTACGTTCTGCTTTTCTGGTAGGATCCCAATTCCTGTATCCGACACCGTAAAGTGCAAAGTACAGCTCCCGCTGTCCTGGGCGTCAGTTTGAACTTGCAGAGCCACTTCCCCTTCACTCGTAAACTTGATCGCGTTACCCAGGAGATTTAGCAGAATTTGGCGTAGCCGGCTCGAATCGCCATTCACAACCTCCGCCACGTCGGGAGCAATTTCGCAAAGCAGCTCCAACCTCTTTTCGTCCGCCCGCACTGTGAGTGTTTTCAGTGTTGCTTCCAGACAATCGCGCAGATTGAAATCGATCGCTTCCAGCTCGATCCTGCCCGCGTCGATCTTCGAAAAATCAAGGATGTCGTTGATTACGGTGAGGAGAGAATCCGCAGACATTTTGACTGTCTCCAAGTATTCTCGTTGCTCCGCGTTGAGTTCCGTCTCGAGGGTTAGGTCCGTCATTCCTATGACACCGTTAAGCGGAGTGCGGATTTCATGGCTCATGTTCGCCACGAATTCACTCTTCGCTCGATTCGCCGCCTCCGCGCTTTCCTTAGCCTTGTGAAGTTCGTGGCGGGAAAGTTCCAGTGCCTCCAACATGCGGTTTATGCCCGCGCCCAGTCCGGCAATTTCGTCGCGGCCTTGCTGGGGAATACGCGCTGAGAGGTCGCCGCTGGCACCAATGGCGGCGACGCCGTCGCTCAGCCGGATAACACGAGACTGCACCAAGGTTTCCATGAGTAACATGGTTACCAGACCAAACATGAATCCCGCCATGAGCAACGACACCAGGAAATGGAACAAGCTGACTTTCCCCTGCTGCATTATTTTTCTTGGCATGACTGCGCGCAGAATCAGATCGTCTTTTCCATAGATATCGTCGATCAGTCCATATCCGGCGATATCGTTGGAATTGAGCGGACGCAGCAAGGTAGGCGAGGACGCAGTGAGCGCAGCGCGCGCGGATTCAATGTCGTTCGGCAACCCGGCCTCATCGAGGCGGTGCAGGGTGAAGGCAAGGTGGGAGATGCCGGCGAGGCGCGCGACCTCCGCGGCATTCAGACGGCGTCCCGCAATGAACGTGCCGCGTATCGGGCCCCGGCTTTGGCTGTCGATAATGGGTTGCGAATCAATCAGCACTGGGCCGGAGGTAAGCAGCGCTATTCCCAGCACCTTGCTCCCAGGATGGGTGTGATGCATCAGAAGCGAGCCGGGTGCAAGATGCGCCCAGAGACCTTGCGGAATCTCCGACGCTCTTCCCGCCACAGGGTCATAGGCCTTGGCAAACACCTGCCGGCCATGGGGATCGAAGATCAGAACGAAGTCAATCCGCAAACGCGGAAACCACGGATCTGGGAATTCGCTGGTCGGAAGGTCGGGTTTTCTGCCCTCAAGGTATGCGCAGGTATCGTCCCAGGCGGCGTAATCACTGGTGGCGTTGTCGAGCGTGGCGAGGTCGTCGTTTAAGACAGCGGTGGCGCGCGCGACATTCTGGCGCGTGTCATCGGCTTCGAGGGTTGCAAAACTGCGCATCATAGAAACCCGCGCCACGGAGTACAGGATCGCGATCAGGCTCACCAGGGAGAGAGCAACGCTGAGCAACGTTCTTGTGCGCAATTTCATCGGGTTTAATTAGTCCTTTTGCACGCATTGACCATATGGCGATTCCCATCGCCGTCAGACTCTTCGTTCCTCCACGGTTGATTGCGCAACTGAAGGTCGGACTCTTCCTTTAGTTGAGGATTCCTGTGCATACGTCCAAATCTACTGCCTGCTGCAGTGGTTCCAGAATCTTCATCTGAAAGTCGTTCTCAAGGATAACTCCCGATAACGCACCAGCAGTGACCAACCAATTGCTGGAGGGAAGCCGACTCAACGGTCCGCAGACCCCGAACGTGAATATCGCAATTTGTCGCAGCCTATGCGATGTCACACGATGACGACGTTGAGGTGCCAATGCGTGGAGTCATGTTGATGGCGGATGTGCATCGTCCGCAGGAGCCCGTTCAACCATAAGGCCGCGACAGCATAGAACCAGCCCCGCGGCCGGATACCACGCGCTGTATCCAAGCTTGGACAACATGATGACTTCGGTTTGATTGAGAAGAGATACAACAACACAAATATCACGCAGAAAATCGCATGACGTGCGAAAATGCGGCGTTCAAGAGCATGCAAGCCTTCGCCGGTTCTGGCAAGTTCTTTTTCAGCGCGCTGGGATTCTGTTCTCATCAACCCCTCCAACTGCTTGTAGCCCATGCACGGAAGGCCGTACGACGATTCGAACCGACCGATCCATAACCTGACCCTATTTAGATCGGCCCCGTTGCGAAGGGTGGTAAGTGTTCCCAAGGAGCTGGGGATGCCTAACCCTTTCTTGCGCGACGGTTTCTGAAACGCCCGTCTGCAGCAAACGAGCGAATTGGGCGGCGGCCACGGGACGGCTAAAGAGGTAGCCTTGTCCTTCCATACAGTGCCACGACTGAAGAAGGGCCAGCTGTTCATGCGTTTCGATGCCCTCGGCAATCACCCGCTGTTTGAGGTTCTTGCCCATATCAATTATGGCCCTGACAATGGCTGAGTCATTCGGATCGCCAGAGATCTGGCGGACAAAGGACTGGTCAATTTTTAAGACGTCAATGGGAAACTGCCGAAGATAGCTGAGGCTGGAATAGCCGGTTCCGAAGTCATCCACTGCGAGATGCACTCCCATCCGTTTGAGTTCTTGAAGCACGGAGGCCGTGGATTTGGCATTCTGCATAAGGACGCCCTCGGTAAGCTCGAGGTCGAGATAGCGCGCTTCCAAGCCGGTTTCTCTGAGAGTGGTGCTAACCTCGTCGAGAAAAGTCTTCGAGCGGAATTCGGTGGCAGACACATTGACGGAGACCCGCTTGAACGGCAGGCCCGCGTTTTGCCATTCGCGCGCTTGTGTACATGCTTCGCGCAGCACCCACCGGCCGATTGGGAGAATCAGACCGCAATCTTCGGCGATGGGCACGAACTGGGCCGGGGAAACAAGCCCTCGATCCGGGTGCTGCCAACGTATCAATGCTTCGGCTCCGGTGATCTGCCCGGTGAAGAGATTTACCTTCGGCTGATAATGCAGTAAGAACTCGCCTCGCTCGAGCGCGTGGCGCAGGCTGCCTTCGAGCGATTGCCGCTCCATGGCGTGCCGGTTCATTTCCGGCTTGAAGAACTGGAAATTATTGCGCCCGCTTTCCTTGGCGTGATACATCGCCCTGTCCGCATTCTTGATTAGAGTTTCGGCATCCTCTCCGTCGCCAGGGTAGATGCTGATCCCGATGCTGCCAGCGATGTCCAGGTCATGCCCCTCAATTGAGTGCGGTACAGCGAGCGAAAGAAGTATCTTTCTTGCGCTGGTGGTCGCGTCTTCCGGATGGCTGAGCTCCGAAAGCAGGATCACAAATTCATCTCCGCCCTGGCGGCTGACGGTGTCGGAGTTGCGAACGCCGGCTAGCAATCGTTTGGAAACGGACTGAAGAAGTTGGTCGCCGACCGCATGCCCCAGCGAATCGTTGATGTATTTGAAACGGTCCAAGTCCACAAACAGCACGGCCAGGGGTCGCTGCTGGCGGCGAGCCAGGGAAATCGCCTGAGAGATCCGGTCGTTCAGCAGCATGCGATTGGGCAGGTTCGTAACCACATCGTGCTGCGCGGAGTGCGTCATTTGGTGCGACATGGCCCGTACCGCGCTCACATCGTGGAAAACAATCACCGCTCCAATAACGCGGCCCGCCCGGTCGTGGATGGGCGCGGCGGAATCTTCAATGGCCGATTCAAATGCATCGCGACGGATGAGGACACAGTCCACAGTCAGCCCGACCGTCCGATTTTGCGCCACGGCCATCTCCATGGGATCTCGAGCTGGCTTCCGCGTGGCACCATCAATAATTTGGAAGACTTCGCCGAGTGGTTTGCCGATGGCTTCTTCGCGGGGCCAACCGGTCATAGATTCTGCAACAAGATTGAGATAGGTGATGTTGCCGGAAATGTCAGTGCAGAGAACGGCGTCGCCAATCGAGTTGAGGGTGACCAGGGCACGTTCTTTTTCCACGTACAGCGCATCTTCGACGGCCTTGCGTTCGACCGCGTTGCACAGTGCTCGCGGCAATGAATAGCTATCAAGATGGCCCGGCAAGAGATAGTCCTGCGCGCCGCGTCCCACCGCTTCTTTCGCAAGCGCCTCGTTGGCGTTGCCGCCGAGGATCAGTATCGGTACGTCGGGGGCGGCGGCGAACAGCTTATCGAACGTCTCGATACCCTGACTATCAGGCAGGGACAACTCGAGCAAGACAGCGGCAATTCCTTTTTTACTCAGGCTAGCAAGACCGTCAGAAAGCTGTCGGACCCATTCCACTTCGAACGAGCTGCCGCCCGCCACCGTGAGCGCCGTGCGAATCTCTTCGGCACCGGCCGGATCGTTTTCAATCAGAAGTATTTTCAGGGACGGGATGGGCGAAGTCATGGATGGTCTCATCGCAGCACAATCGCTTCCTGACTTAATTTGAACCACTCCTGCAACGCCGGAACGGCGCGAAATGTCTTTGAATTTACTTTCGCCGGAGCGGTCATCCAATAAACCGTCACGCTGTTTGTCAGGCTGTCGATGCACATGCGCTGGTGGGTTTGCGTGCTCATGTCCACCGTGCGTTTTCTGAACCACAGTACGTTGCCTTCTCTGGATTCACTCACCTTGATGAAGCCGCCCTCGCGGGCAGCCGTCTGAAATGCTTGCAGCCTCACCATAGTCACTTCTTTCCGTGCTTATAATGCGCCTGATGTTTTTTGACTGCTTTCTTAAGTCTCCGAACTGCAAAATTCCACGCCAACTCCGGAGCCTTCGCTCGGAATGTCTTGCCATTCATCGTGGTGTGAATCGGCCGCCGAGGACGGTTTCGCTTCGCAGTGTTTCTCCGATTCGCCTAGCATTCGCGGTAGTGCATGAATGCGTTGGCCTACAAATACCAAGTGCGTCTTAACAACGTGAACCCCTCCCGACGGCGTATTCGTGAATTTTGAGAGTAGACCACTTGTCAGCGGAGAATGCCTAAGTGAGAACATGAGCAAAATCCCCAATCCGTGGCACGTTGTCTCTGCCTAAGTGCGTCGGCGAGATGAGTTCGTTTTTCTCGCTGAAGATCGCGTTCGTATTCCGACGACCTAGACATTCATAGTAAATGCCGGGGTAGCAGTCCCTTCCATGCGCGACTGCCCCCCGGCATAATCCGAGTCAACTGGCGTCGAGTTTATCGAGAATTCATCAGCGATGTCTGTTCAAAATGACACAAATGGTACTAGTCTAGTACTATCATTATATTATGGGATACGTAAGTAAAATAGACTAGGTAGGCGTGGGTGCTCAGCAAAACGATCAAGCTTTTGACTTCTTAAGGCCAGCATCGCCGAACCAACAATGTGGGCGCCGGCAAGGCATAGAGCTAAAAAAAAGAGAGAAAAACTGGAGTTGAGCATTAACCATGCGATTCACATCAGACGATACACTTCGACGCTAGCAACGCGGCTGACGCCGGCCCCAGGGTTCAAGCCGCTTTGCGGTCTGCGTGACGGCCACGGGAGAAAAGCTGGATGCCTGCCAAACCAACTAATGCGCCCCCGATCTCTGCTGTAATGACTTGGCGTCTTCCTTCATCGATTGGAAGCGAGCTATAGTAACGACGTCGAAATCGCGATCATTTCACGGGGCTGTTAACCGGAGCGGTCGCGGGGCTCGTGACGATGGCCTATTCAAGGAAAGCGAACTGGGCTGCACGTCCAGCAGTATCCGTCGCTCTGCGCTATGGATTGGCGGTGGTTTCGGTCGCCGTGGCGTTCGTTCTGACAAGCGTGTGGCTGCGCTATTCCGATTCGCCCCTTCCGTTCACCGGATTTGCATTGTCGGCGATTGGCATCACGTTTTGGAAAGCCCGGACCAGGCCCGGTCTTCTCGCAGCTTTCCTTGCAACACTTGTTCGCAGCTATTTCTTTGCGCCTGTAACCACGGTCATTGCGAGGATGCTTTACGATTCGCTGTTTCTGCTCTTTGCGTTATTGATGATTTGGATAACGCGATCCAGGAATGAGCTGGAGGAGAAGGTCACGGAACGAACTGCTGAACTCATCGCGGTTAACGACAAGCTGAAAATTGAGATTGCCGAGCGCAAGCGTGCCGAGGTTGAACTTCGGCTGATCATCGACACCGTCCCGATCATCGTCTGGCGCAAATTGTCCGACGGCTCGGCTGACTTATTCAATCAAGAATTCCGGAAATATACCGGTTTATCTGGGGAGGAAGGGCTGGGCTGGGACTGGATCAATGTGTTTCATCCAGACGACCGTTTGACGGAGGAATGGCACGCGGATTTTGCGGCCGGCAAGCCGTTCGAGAAGGAGGCCCGCCTCCGCCGCGCGGATGGTGAATATCGCTGGTTCCTGGTTCGTGCTGTGCCGGTAAAGGACGATCGGGGCAAACTCGTCAAATGGTTTGGATTAAGCATCGACGTCGACGATTTGAAAAAGGCCGAAGATCGCATTCGGCTCATTATCAACACGATTCCCACGCTGGCCTGGAGCCTTCGACCTGACGGCATCGTGGATTTCGTCAATCAGCGCTGGCTGGAGTATACCGGCCTTACCTTGGAGCAGGAGCTTGCGGAGCCGACGCGTCCGGTACACCCCGAAGACCTCGCACGTGTCATGGAAAAGTGGCGCGCGGATATGGCCGCCGGGGAACCGTCTGAGGATGAAATACGTTTGCAGCGGGCGGATGAAGCCTATCGCTGGTTCCTGGTTCGAACAGCGCCACTGCGCGACGAGCGAGGGAACGTCGTCAAGTGGTTCGGCATATCGATCGATATTGACGACCGCAAGAGGGTGGAAAGCCAGATACAGTTGCTGCTCGATGCCATCCCGCAGCAAATCTGGAGCGGGCCGCCGGACGGCACACTTGACTATTGCAATGCGCGCTGGCGCTCGTTTACGGGGCTTGAGCTGGAAGAATTGCGAGGGGCAGGCTGGCAACGCACGCTTCATCCCGACGACCGTGAGCGAGTCTTGAAAGCTTGGCACGAGTCGGTAACAAATGCCACACCTTACGAGCAGGAAGAACGTCACCGCCGCGCCGACGGACAGTATCGCTGGTTTCTGACGCGCGGCGTGCCATTGCGAGGCACTGACGGACGGATCGTCCGATGGTATGGGACGAACACCGATATTGAAGATCGCAAGCACGCAGAGGAGGAGCTGCAGCGTCTCTCCGGAGAGCTTCTGCAGTCGCAGGATGAGGAGCAACGGAGAATTTCAAGGGACCTGCATGACTCCACTGGCCAGGACCTCGCAGCCCTGACAGCCGATTTATCGCAACTCGGAGCTTCAATCCCGTCGTCCGCCCGGAAGTTGCGCGCTTTGGCGTCCCGGTGCCAAGAATTGGCGGAAAAGTGCATCCGCGAGGTCCGCACGCTGTCGTACTTGATTTTTCCGCCGATGTTGGACGAAACAGGGCTGGCTGATGCGATTCGTCACTTCCTAGGGGGCTTCGCGGATCGTAGCGGAATCAAGGTGGGACTGGAAGTGAATGCGCATTTTACGCGGATGAGAGGAGACATCGAATTGGCTTTGTTTAGGGTAGTCCAGGAGAGTCTGACGAACGTCCATCGTCATTCGGGAAGTCTCCGGGCCAAGATACTTCTGGACCGCGGATCGAATTACGTGACAGTGGAAGTTAGCGATACGGGTCAAGGAACGTCCGGTAGGAATCTCAAAACCAATAGAGGAATGCCGTTTCAGATCGGGGTCGGCATTTCCAGCATGACAGAGCGAGTGAAGCTCGTCGGGGGCCGCCTGGATATTATCTCAGGAACCAGCGGCACAACGGTGCGGGCAACGATTCCGGTCGTTGCCGAGGGAGACGAAGAGGGTACCAAATCAAATGCCTGATGTCCGATGACTGGCGTTTGTCAGGCCGATAAGTGGGAAGCTACGTCAGATCTTGAGCCACTGGAGAGTTGTCCCCTGAGGGCAGGCGCTACGTGGAACTACGTACGGGATTTAGGTGCTTTACGGCAATACGTAATAATGCAATTCTTTATACGCATAATGGTTGACATAATTAATTTACTATAAAAGATAGGAGCTTGTGGTTCCGCAAGACCTTCATCAGCCCTGGGACGGTTTTTTGAATATTTGCTGCCTCAGTTCCAACAGGCAATATTCTCCAGCCCCCATTTTCAGCTCATTCCTCGCACTTAACGCCAACCGATTGAGGGTTAAGGAGCTCGGGCAATGAACAAGATCAGGGTTCTAATTGCCGACGATCACGAGCTAATAAGGCAGGGTATTCGAGCAATCCTGCATTCGGATCGCAAGGCTCTGGTCGTCGGAGAAGCCGTTACCGGGCTACAGGCGGTAGAACAATCACAGAGGCTGCATCCTGACGTGGTCATTATGGACCTCATGATGCCAGAACTTGATGGTATCGAGGCGACTCGTCGCATCCGTGGTGCCAGTCCGAACACTCGCGTCATTGTCTTGACGATGCATAATTCAGAAATTATGGTCCGTAGAGTGCTGAACGCAGGCTCCAGCGGGTACGTCTTGAAGTCCGAACTGGCCAGCAAGCTCAAAACGGCTTTGCGAGTGGTAAGCCGAGGTAAACGTTATTTGAGTCATCAAATAGCTGAAGTGCTCATGAATCGATGCTTACAGGGGACCACGCTGGGCGATGAACCACCGCCAGGTTTAACGAATCGCGAGCAGGAAGTGTCGCAACTTTTGTCATTGGGCAAGAGTAGCAAGGAAATAGGTGAAATTCTAAAGATCACGGTTAGGACCGTGGACACGCACCGCGCCAATATCATGCGCAAGTTGAATGTGCACAGCGTCACGGAGCTCCTTCACAAGCATTCGCAAATAAGCTCATTGGGATTTGAACCGGTCCGGAGATACAAGGGAAATCCTGAGTGTGGAGGATCTTAATCGGAATTGTAGGATCTCCGGACCATCTGCGGGACCCTCAAGAATTGTTGAACTGTGCCGACAAGAATACCAATCAAAGGCAAACCGCCGCGATCGCGTTACCCTCGCCAGTGCACCCAGCCAAGGATCAATCCTGGTCTAATTCGTGATTCCAATCAAATCGTGGTATGCGAGCCTGAACTCTCGCCTCGCCTCCCGCTTTCATTCACTGCCCATGATCTTCGCGGACCATTGACTGACCGAAACGAGGGAGTGTATGAGCGACTGAATCCTGAAAGAAGATATTTGAAATTCACAATGAGCGGCTCGAGCCTTGCGAACGGATAGAACCAGCGAAAAGCCTGTTCAGCGAAGCGTCACGCCACTTACGGGTGACAATACCAGGGAGGGTCTCGGCCCCCACAATTCCAATTGCATTACATATTCCGTTTGGCCCCGGGTAAACCCAAAGCCACTAAGGACGGGCCACGGCGGAAGATAGTGCTGCTCGTCCACAATGATTGTGCCGGCCTCTGTGTTAATTGCGGCACAAATGTCTCGCATCGTTTTCAAAACAAAGAACGCGCGGAGGCTCATTTCGGAGCAAACAGAAATGGCAAACACTTTAGCGTCCCCGAAAGACTTTCTCGAGGAGCGGCACCTATGGATTCGAGCAGACTCCGTTCTCCGTGACGGCGGTGATGAAGGTCCAAGACGAATTGCATTCGACCATTCCCCCTCCCCGCAATATCGAGAGCGGTTCTAGCTGGCGGGCCTGAGTACGGGGTGTCTGTCCGAGGAAGTCTGGCTCACCGTCATAGCCCGCAACGATAAGAATCGGCGTTTCGCTGCGGCCAGGCGACCGGACGGCTCCAGCGTGTCCTCGCGATCTGATGTTTTCTTGCGAAGAAGCGCGCAAACTTCATGCAACGACTTCAGACCGCATGTGGGACGCTGGGTACGATTTTTTGCCAAAAGAGCTGCTGTTTGGAATGGACATACAAACCTGCCGTTTCCTGCGTACCTTTCATCTCTCGTGTGATACTTCCGGGATCTTGTGCTTACGGTCCAGAATGTTCCGCATCATTTGGCTGAGCTTTCGAAGACTGAACGGTTTCTGCAGGAACATCGCTCTCTTGTCGAGGTGAGTGACCAGAGATTCTGCTTCGCCGGCGTAACCGCTGGTAAAGATCACATCAATCCCGGGCTTGATCTTTGCTAATTCCGGATAGGCTCGCAGGCCACCTTGGGATGGCATCACAATATCCATGACTACCACATCGATTTCATCGACGTTTTCCTTGAACAGATCGACGGCCTGCTTACCATCGGACGCGGTGATCACGCGATAACCAAGACTCTGCAGCATTTCCCGAACCGACTCTCGCAGCCCATCATCATCTTCTGCCAGCAAGATCGTCTCTGAGCCCTTGAGCGCTTGACCGTCGCAGACGAATTCTCGCGGCTCGTGATCGCCGGCCTCCGCAGGAAAATAGACTCGAAACGAAGATCCCTTGCCAAGTTTGCTGTCGACGTAAATGAATCCGCCATGCTGCTTGACAATTCCATACACGGTGGACAGTCCAAGCCCGGTGCCCTTCCCCATCTCCTTTGTAGTGAAAAAGGGTTCGAAAATACGCTCCGCAGTAGCATCATCCATTCCGACCCCGGTGTCGCTCACCGTCATGAGTACGTAGTTTCCCGGCGTGGCCTGCACCTGGGCACCGGCCCCGCTAAGGTCCTCTCCTATGTCAACGTTGGCAGTTTCTATTTTCAGTTGCCCCGCTGCCGGCATTGCGTCCCGTGCATTCAAGCACAAGTTCGTGAACACTTGTTGCAGCTGAGTAGGATCGGCGTGAATCACCTGGAGATCGGGCGCCTCCACAATTCGGACGTCAAGATTCTCTCCAATGATTTTTCCCAGAAAACTCATCTCTTCTCGGATAAAAAGATTGAGGTTGACTTTGCGGGGCTGCAATATTTGCCGCCGTCCAAACGCCAGCAACTGGGAAGTCAATGGGATTGTTCGCGGATCTTTCGAAATCGTTCACCGAGCTTGCTTCCAGGACCTGCTTCCTCATAGCCTAATTCCGCCCATCCCTGAATTGCGCCGATCATGTTGTTGAAGTCATGGGCTATCCCTCCCGATAGCCTTCCAATGGCCTCAAATTTTTGCAATTGCTGTACATGCTTTTGCAGGCGATCGCGTTCCTTCCTTTGCTCGGACTCGCGAAGTTCGCGACGTACCGCAGGAATCAGCCTCTGCAATTTGCCTTTCACAAGGTAATCCTGCGCGCCGCTTCTTATCGCGGTTACGGCAGTTTCCTCGTCGATCGTGGCGGAAATGAAAATGAATGGCGCCTCCACATGTCTTGACCTGACAACCTTCAATGCGTGGGTCCCTGAAAAATTCGGCATGGAATAATCCGAGATGACCAAGTCCCATTCGCGTGAGTCGCAGGCACAACTGAGAGCGCCGAGAGAATCCACTCTCTGATATTCCACGTCGTATCCGCCTGACTTCAATTCGCAGGCGATCAGCATGGCAGCATCTTCCGAATCCTCAATGATCAAAACTCGAATCGGTAAACCCATCTACGCTCTCCCGATTAGTGGCAGTTCGTTCAACACCAACCAGCGGAAGCCGAGGTATGCAGCCGTATCAACGAACTGCCTGAAATCTACCGGTTTTCCGTAAGTAGACTGTTCGCGCCTGGGTTGTAGCTATCGATTCGGTCCTTTTTTTGTCGACAGCGCAAGACTTAAGAACTAGATAGTTGTTGTATTTAATTGCTGCCGCAATACCGAGAATTACATAGTACGGTCGCGAAGTTTGATTCGAACGTGCCGCGGGAATTAGCAGGTACAGAGATGTGCATCCGGACGAGTTACATCACAGCATTCGGCCGACGGGAAAACAGAATTCCGAAGAAGTAATCACCGGGTCGGTCTTTGGTTCATTCATCGTCGAAAAATCAGCCGAAGAGTCGCTCTAGAATTAGTATATGAAGCCAGTTCCATCGACAGGAACAAGACTCGGGCCGCTCACGCGCAGCCTGCCGTCGAATGCCCCGATCAACCGGTCTCACGATTCTGTCCGCCGTTCACCATCGCGCTTCGAATCCAAGGCCGGCGCCACGGGAAATGAAAACGGCTCGACCAACGCTTTTTTCACAACAGGTGCTTTCTTCTGCCGGGCGGCGTATCTCTCGGCCTTGTGGTGATCCTTGAAAACTCTGCCGGAAAACTCATTGTCGGAGTACGTGATCGTACCTGGCCAGTAGCGGTATTCCCGTTTTCCATTTTTGCCGTCTGCATTGTTGCTTTTTGGCATTGAGGCATCCTAATAGGGCGTTCCGGAACCAATTTGCTCTCTGGCCATCGTCGACCAAGTCTCTGCGGGAATGCTTGAGAACACGCTCACGATTTCGGGGTGAAACAGCCGGTCCGCCTCGCGCCGGATGGTCTCGCCTCCTGCGTCAAATGGGGACGCACGACGATAAGGCCGGTCGGAGGTGATGGCATCGAAGCTGTCGGCCACGGCGAAGATCCGCGCGCCCGGCGGAATCTCCTCGGCCTTGAGGCCGCGTGGATAACCACTGCCATCGTGCCGCTCGTGATGCGTGAGAATGATCTCGGCGGCATCTACAAGAAAAGGGATGCCCTTCACGAGTTCAAATCCGATCTGAACATGCTGCTGCATAAGGGTCCGCTCATCCGCAGTCAAAGGCCCCGGTTTAAGCAGAATGTCGTCGGGAACCCCGAGCTTTCCGATATCGTGCAGGTAGGCTCCCCTGGCAAGACTTCCGAGTTGCTGGTCCGACCAACTCATCGCTCGGGCAATTTCGAGCGAGTAACGGCAAACACGCTGCGAATGGCCCCCAGTTTCGCGATCGCGGAGATCGATCGCCGCGCCTAACGCCCGCAGCGTGTCCTCATAGCTTCCTTCGACTTGCTGCAAAGCCGTTTGCAGCTGCGCGGTTCGCTCCACGACCATTTCTTCGAGATGCTGGCGATAGTTTTCGACTTGCCGTTCGAGCCGCTGCTTGTGCAGTGCGCGTCCAAGGCTCGCCACAACGACGCTTTCCAGAAGAGGTTTGACGAGATAGTCGTCCGCGCCCGATCGCATGGCTTCGACGCCCACGTCCACGTCATCAACGCCAGTGGTGACCAGGAAGGCCACGTGAGGGTGTCGGCGGCGAACCTCGCTGAGAAGCTCCATGCCGCTCATGCCGGGCATCTGCAGGTCCGAGATGACCGCATCGAATGGCTCGCGCTGTAAGGTTAAGAGGGCTTCTTCGCCATTGCTGGCCATCGCGCAGTAGTAATCAGGCGGGCCCAGAAGTATGGAGAGCAGCCTGCAGGCCGCGAGTTCGTCGTCAACCACGAGCACACGGGTGAGGGAGCGCCGAAGTGGCATAACTTTGGCGGCGATGCCATGGCCCTCCGGAGGCAAAACGAGTGCATCGGCGAAATTCCTTATTGCAGCACCCATGGCCCGGCCTTTTCGATGAAGCGGCATCCGTAGCGCCGCAGCGGCGCACTCTTTGCGTCCACATGAACAATTTTCGCCTTTCCCACGTAAGGTTCGCCACGGCTCGTCAGATAGACGTCCACAATGGAATCAACAGACAGTTCCGCCGTGCAGCCGCACAGAAAACCGCTCAGACTCACGTTCTCAGTGGTCGCGACCTCACTGAACTGCTTTCCGCGACTGTCCGTGCCCCCTAACTTTAGGGGAAGACGCAACCGTACGCGCACCTCGGTCCGAGTAGGGGTTCGCTGCGACTTGGCAGTTTGTCTGAGGCATGCGCGCAGTGCCTCGAAGTCAATTGGCTTTTCGAAATAGCCCGCAGCACCAAGCTGTTTGCAATGTTCCTTGGTTTGTCCACCGCCCTCCCCGCTCACGATAATCACCGGGATCGTCTGCGTGCGACTCAAGGAAGTGAAGGCTTGCAGCAGTTCATAGCCGGAATAATTCGGCATTCGCAGATCGAGCAAGATGGCCTCGGGCCGGTGTTCGAGGGCCAGAGCCAAACCCTGCTCTGGCTCGCCCGAGTCGATGATTTCATAAGCGTCGCCGAGCTCAAGGCGCATGAGGCCGCGTAGCGCCTCATCATCGTCCACAACCAATAGTTTTCCCATCCTACAGTTCCTCCTATTAGCCGGAACGGATTTCGCTTGCCTTAAGTTCGGTTGCACTGCTCGAAGCGGGTGCCGACTTCTTCCCACCATCGAGCACGGCGCGAACCTTACGGATAAGAACCTCTTCCGTGAATGGCTTGTGCAGGAGGTGCGTTTGCGGATCCAGAACGCCGTGCCCTGCAATAAAGCTGTCGGTATAGCCCGACATGTAGAGCACCTTCATTCCCGGCTGGCGTGGCAACAATTGCTCTGCCAGAACGCGGCCGTTGATGCCGGGCATCACGACATCGGTCAGCAGGAGATCAAAAGCTCCTCCGAAACGTCTGGCCAATTCCAGGGCAGCCTCACCGTTCTCTGCCGACAACACGCGGAATCCGGCCGCTTCAAGAAAGGTCTGCGCAAGTTTTCGCAGCGGCTCGGCGTCCTCCACCAGAAGAATGCTTTCCGAACCGCGCAGATTTTCTCCCGAGTCGGCTATCTGCTCCTCCGCGGCCGGCTGACCCACATGTCGTGGGAGATAAATTTGAAAGGACGTACCGTTTCCCGGCGCACTGTCCACCCAAATATAGCCGTTGCTCTGCTTCACGACGCCGTACACAGTTGCAAGCCCAAGCCCTGTACCTTTGCCACGCTCCTTGGTGGTAAAAAAAGGCTCGAAGATATGTGTCAGTGTTGCAGCGTCCATGCCCATTCCCGTGTCGGTCACTGTCAGCATCACGTACGTTCCAACCTTGGAACCTGGATGGTTCCAAGTGTAGGCTTGGTCTAGCTGCACATTGGCGGTCTGGATCCTCAGTTTGCCGCCCACGGGCATGGCATCGCGCGCGTTGACAGCCAAGTTCATGATGACTTGCTCGATCTGGCTCTGGTCTGCTTTCACATTGCCAAGCTCAGGATCGAGCGCCAGCGACACCTCGATGTCTTCCCCCAACAGCCGGGGAAGCATCTTTTCCATATCGGAAGTGAGTGTGTTGAGGTTCAGGACGGCGGGCGTCAAGACCTGCTGCCGGCTGAACGCCAACAACTGTTTGGTCAATGAGGCCGCTCGCTGTCCGGCTTTTTCAATTTCGAGGGCATGGTTACGCAGGGCCGGGTTTGTGCTCAGGGCCTTATTCAGCACTCCGCTGTAACCGATGATGACTCCAAGGTGGTTATTGAAGTCATGCGCAATTCCTCCTGACAACCGCCCGATCGCCTCCATCTTCTGTGCCATTCTCAGCTGCCGTTCGAGCACTCGTTTCTCTGTCACGTCCTCCGTAAATACTTCAAAATATACAGGGGAGCCGTTTTCATCGTTGATGCGGCGGCCCGAACACCGCACGGTGATCGGCGCGCCGTCCTGGCGCTTCCACTCCAATTCGACGTCCTTTACTTCGTCCATGCCGGTGAGGAGCTCGCTCAAGCGCTGATATTCGCCGGGGTACCGGAAGATCTCGCTCGCCAGGTCTTTCCGGAGGAGCTCCTCTCCCAGTTCATAGCCAAGCATCCTCTGCAGAGCTGGATTGACTTGTAGAAACCGGCCAGACGTGCTCGCACGATAAATTCCATAGGGAGCGTCTTCCACCACCGACCGAAACCCAGCTTCCGACCGCTGAAGAGCCTGCTCCGCCCTTTTGCGCTCGGTAATGTCGCGATTCACAATGACCAGTTTTTCCGGATCGCCATTGGCATTCCTGATGACGCTGGATGTTGATTCGAGCACCAACCACGTGCCGTTCTTGTGGCGAAGACGGTACTCCAGCGTTTTGCCTATTCCTGAGTGCCGCGCATGCTCGGCAGCTTCGATGACGCGGTCACGATCCTCAGGGTGAATCTGCTCGAAAGAGGACGAGGCTTGCAACTCCTCGGGCGAATATCCCAGCGCCTTCTGATAAGAAACACTGTTGTAAAGCCGCTTTCCTTCCATATCTACAACCGCGATCATGTCGGCCGCGTTCTCAGTTATGAGGTGAAAGAGTTCTTCCCGTTCGACCAGCTGTCGGCGAATGCGGTAGATCAGAAGATGCTGATAGATGGTGTAGATGTCAAAGAGGAAAACCAGAGCCACTAAACCGCGCATGGCCTGCGGCAGCACATTGAGTGAATAGAAATCCTGATGCGAGGGTCCGCTCGGAAGAAGAAACGACGCCAGTCCGATGGTAAGCAGGAAAGTGATGACGACTGCCGCTGCCCACAGCCACCATTCCCGCCGCTCAATCCGCCGAAAGTTCGCGCGGAGGGTCGCGGTTTGTGCATCCTCCATCTTGCCCACGGTTTTTGCTTTGCGCAGTCGCAATCAGCACCTGTTGGCGTGCCCTTATTCGCCGAGACTCCGCCTGGGTCTTACACGCCCGGGGAGTTTGTAGCTGAGTCAATGGCCTCCGAGAGGAATGTTCCCGAACCGTTTATGCCGGCTTGTGCCGACTCTTCTGCGGCGTCGCCTGAGTCTGTTCTCTAGTCTTTTGACTTTCTGCCAGGACCACGGGATCAGGGGCGACCGCTCGAAAGATGGGTTTCTGATAGGGCATTTTCATCTGCGCTCCGCAGCAGCATCTCGGATTGGATTCAGCTTGCATTGCGGTCTTCTTCAATTTCGTTCGCAACGGCAATCTGGATTCTGACCACAGTAACTCTGTCCCACCTTCACAGTCATGTTTGCAAACTTCTGTATACACATCATTGCCAAAGCCGTGTGGGCCACGACGGCGCTGCTTGGGGATCGCAAGCACCAAAGCTGGGACGCAGTCTCAGGGAGGATCGGTAGCGGCCGCAGAGCAAGGGAAGGGCTCAGTTATCCGTGGCTTTTTCTTAGCAATCTCTCGGTGGCAATTCGGTCGCGTGGCAACTCGCTGGCGAATGTCCCTCAACTCTGTGGCCGCAGCATAATGATAAAAAGAGTAATCAGACCTATCAGAGCAATGGAATAGCAAACCCAAGCGATGGCCGTCTCAATCCGCTTTTGCTCCTCAGCCATTAGTAGCAGCATTCCTTTCCGCTTTTGTTATCACATCGCTGCTTTTTGGCACGTTACTCTACGCAGTGGGCGCAGCCAGCGTAAGCGGAGCCACACGCATTTCTAGCCCCGGCAGCCCCGCGTTGTCCCCTGGCACGGTTGCCTCGATCTAAAGCTCGGCCGGGGATGAATCATCAGCCACAGAAGTTACTCTCGCCCGCCTATACATAGCTTGGTGTTTATGGACGCGTCAATACAATAATTATCTTATGTAGTTATACGTACGTATTTGCGTTATAGAATCGCTTTGTACCTTCTGGTCTCGCTTGTGGGCAACTTTCTCGGCAAGAAACAAGATGAAATTCCTATCAGGCTGCTCCATTCTTGCGACGGAAATGGAAAGATGAAGCTGACTGCAAACACGACCCAGGCTTTCGCTGACTTCACCAGGTGCGTTGTCAATGAAATCTTTTAACCTTTTTGTCCTGCAATCCATGTTGGTCTCAACACCTTGCGGAAATAATCGTTCGAGGAACGAGTCCAGCGTTTCTCAATAATGGTCGGCTCCACTTCATGTTCTGCGAACGCTATGGGCCAGCCTTGGCGCTGGCAGCGCACAGGAAATTCGCTGCAGCTTACTTCAGTGGACCCTTCGAAGCTCTTGGCGGTGTCTTGCACGTGGAATTGCTTAGCCAATCGCGAGACGCCTTTTCTATTCCTAAGCCTCACAACCTTCCCTCCGCACCATAGATTGCTTCTCCTTCCTTCCCAGGGCCAGGAAGAGAAAGGAAGTAGCTCTCTCCCACGCCATCCGCAATGGTTGCTGCAGCAAACAGCTTTGGGCGTTCGATGATGGCGCTTGCGACGTAATAGCAGCTCTCGCGCCAGCGAAAAAGAACCCGCCCCACATAAAACGCGAAAAATATCGTCGGTAAACGCTGGCCGATTTAGGCCGCCACTGCTGATGTGCAAATGGATTCCTTGGACGATTATCCGTCGGCGAGACGATTCAGTGCGTCTCCTTCTAACAGGACCTGTCTCCATTCATCGAAAAACTCGCCTCGCAAAGACTTATAGAATTTAATTGCTGACTCATTCCAACTCAGAACTTCCCAGCGAATCCCAAAAGAGCCTTCCTGCCGAGCAATGCGAGCAACCTCAGACAGAAGCGCTCTTCCTATCCCTCGACCGCGAAACGCTTGCCGTACGAAGAGGTCCTCCAGGAAGATACCGGAGCCTTTACAGCTTGAGTAAAAGCCAAAGAAGAGCGCATAGCCAATCGCTGCTCCGTCCCATTCCGCAATCAAACTGCGGAACTTTGGTTGCGGTCCAAAGCCGTCCCTGGTCAGCGTCTCTTCCTTAATGATCACCGCATCGGGTTGGCGCTCGTACTCCGCGAATTCGCGGGAGAATCTCAACAGCGACGGCACATCGCTGACAGCGGCAGGCCGAATTAGAAGCATCGAGGAGTTCTCCGTTAGCAAACGTAGTTTAGTCACAATCAAGGCGATCGCAATCTGCCACGATGGCTAGCAGATCTCCGGTAACGCGATCTCAGAGCGCCTACTTCGAAATCATTCCGATCGTCCCCAGCCACGTCTCCACCAACTGCGGCCATCCGGTGATCGGAAACTTCGTGCGCCGCAGCCCGAACCCATGCCCGCCCTGCGCATACAAATGCATCTCCACCGGAACCCCAGCCTTCTTCAGCGCGATGTAGTAAGCCAGCGAGTCGTCTACGTTGTCCACGTGGTCGTCCTCCGCCTGCAGCAAGAACGTAGGCGGCGTCTGGCTGGTGACAGGAATATCGGGATTCAACCCCAAATCTTTATCGGCAGTCGCCGGATAACGAAGCACAAACTTTTTCGTGCCCTGCTTGGCGTCCCATTCCGCCGCGGCAATCGACAGGTGGCCCGGATAAATGGCCACCGCAAAATCCGGGCGGCGGCTCTCCTTGTCGGCGGCATCAACAGCCGGATACAAACGCTTCGCAAAGTGCGTACTCATCGCTGCCGACAAATGCCCGCCTGCCGAAAACCCAAGCACGCCAATCTTGTGCGGATCGATATGCCACTCCGCGGCGCGGAACCGCACCAGCCCCACCGTCCTCTGCGCATCTTCCAACGCCATCGGTGATTCCGGATATGGTCCTGATTTTGGATACGGTGCCGATTTCGGATACCGTCCCTCACCCGGGACGCGATATTTCAACAGCACACACGTGATCCCTCTCGACGTTAGCCAGTCGCAGACCTCCGTGCCTTCCAGATCGGTGGCCAGATCCTCATAGCCCCCGCCGGGAAACACAACCACCGCGGCGCTCGTATTCTTTCCCTCCGGCGAATACACCGTCATCGTGGGCCGAGAGACGTTGCCCAACGTAAACCCACCACGGCCTGCTGGCCACCAGCGACTCACCTCCGAGCCCGCGGCAGGCTGGGCGTCAGGCGCCGCCTCCGGCCATATCGGCATTTGCATATGCCCCGGCGATGGCTGCCAGGCAGGTGTCTGCGCGCTCAGACCGCCAAACGTAAACATCACACAGAGAGCGAAGATCAAAGGCTTCATCACAATCCTCACAGAGGCAGAATACAGCAAGACGAACTCTGGTCGGAAGATAGACGCGCATCTCGTCGGTGCTTGATTTCCTGACGAGATGCCAACTTGTCGGTACCTGTCTCCAGTAGAACTTGCACACTATGCTCTACACCTTGCATGCACAAGGTCAAATCTGGCGCGATCATAACGAGTTAGACGCGGCCCGTACATTCCATTCCCCAAAATGCTAAGCTGCATCGGAACCGGTCGGGTAGATTCTAAGAGCGCATGCAACCGTACAATCCAATTGAGCATGTTGTGATCATCGTTAAGGAGAATCACAGCTTCGACAATTACTTCGGTTCCTTCCCCGGCGTAAACGGTGCAAGCCTTCCGCCGGCGCAAGATCCACCCGCCGGCGGCGACCCGCCACACGATCACGCGGCATGGCTGCGGGGGGCGACGGGCGCGGTGAAGCTGCAATACGGCGAAAACGACATTCCCGCATATTTCTCATTCGCGAGACAATTTACGCTGTGCGACAACTACTTCACGGAAGTGGCCAGCCAGTCCGAACCCAACATCTGATGCTCATCGCAGCCGCCTCCCCGATAATCGATAACGCGAACAAAAACCGCACGTACCAGCCCCAGGAGCCTTTCAACCTTCAGACAATGCCAAAGGCGTTGGAGAAGGCAAACCTTACGTGGGCTACTTACGGGGACCCTAGCTTCAGTTATTTCAAGAAAATCGAAGAGCTGAAAGGTAGCCCAAACATCCTGCCCTGGACTAGATTCGATACGGATGTGGCGGCGGGGAAACTGCCGAATGTGTCCTGGGTGTACGCACCGGGCAGTCCAGTGGAGCTTTCCGAGCATCCCCCCTACGGGAAAAACGCCGGGCAGCAGACCGTCAAGTTGGGAAGCCAATGGACCGCCGAGCGTGTCCATAACCTGGGTCAGAGCCAGCTTTGGGGAACCTCAGTGATCTTCGTCACCTGGGATGATTGGGGTGGTTGGTACGACCATGTTGATCCGCCGTTGCGGGACAAGTGGACTGGAGGAGGTCCTGCGAAGGGCCCCAATTACACCAACACGCAATTCAGTTATGGAAGCCGGGTCGGATGCCTTGTGATGAGTCCCTACTCGAAGCGAGGAATCGCCCACGCGTTTCATTCCCATGTAAGCCTGGTGAAGTTCTCAGAAGTTACGTTTGGGCTGAAGCCATTGAATGCAAGGGATCAGGCTTCCGACGATATGTCTGATTGCTTCGACTTCACGCAAAAACCGTTGGCTCCGCCAGCGTAAGATCTGGGGTCACTGAACGCCTGGCTCCTATGAGCGTTCAGCTTTACCGGAATTTCCAGCGAAACATCGCACTGTTAAACCTGCCCGACTTCTCGACTTCCTCACCGAGTTTGCGGCTCTTCTTCCTGCGAGCCTCAGCCCTCGGCGAACACAATTCGTTTTTCACGCGATCCGTTCCAGTTCGGGAAGAACGCGTCAAACTTCTTCACAACCTTGTCGAGAACTTCCGCCTGCTCTCGCGTCACGCGAAAATTCGTGCCCCGCGCACACCGCAGGATGCTAAGACCCGCCAATTCGGGCCGCGACATCAAGTACTTCCGCGAAATCACAGGCGCAATTCGCTTGACCATTCGGAGCTTGACGCGAAGCTGGTCTCCCGCGAACTTTTCACTCTCGCGGATGAACTGCAGCTGCTCCGCTGGCTCCGGCTGAATTCGTGGCGCTTCGGCCACCTCCGCCAATGCGATGATTCCGCCGCGCGGCCCGCATTCCCACAGATAGACTCGGTCCCCAGGCTCGATTTCTTTGCTGAACTGATGGACGAGACACACAGGCTCTTCGATCGAATGCACCGCCCCCTTTACGTTGGAAAACTTCGGGCTCGCCTGGAAAATCCATGTCTTCCGCAACTCTGCGCCGACCTCGGTATGCCTAAGGGCTATTGTCACCTCTCGCCCTTTCTCGAGAACTCCCGCAGGTCCCTCGTCGTCGGACACTCGCGCGCCCGGTCGGGTCAGGTAGATGCGAATCGAGCCTGTCGAATCACGATCCGGATGGAAGAAAGGGGTTATTTCAAACGGCGTATCGACGACCACGACTTATCTCCGAACTGAGGTACCGATTCTCGGCGCCTACCTTATATAGAGCGAAGCAACCACCTTGATTTGGCCGTCTTCATCGCAAGAAATTTCTCTCTCCTGAACGGCTAAAACTCTCCTTCTGCCTCGCATACTATGCGGAGGAATCTTTCTAGCCCTGCCAATCGCTTCATGCTAAAAGTTTACGGGTCAGCTATGTAGAAGGCCCGGAGACCGCCTTGGCGGAGCAGCAGAACGTGGACCTCGGTGAATTGGCTCTCCGCCTGGCGGCTTTCGCCCGGCGGACCTTTGCCGACTTTGGACTCCCTAGCCCCAATGCAACAGTCAGTGGCGTTGGCTTATCCATGGAAGATTTCGTGTGGGCAGTTCTGGAGGAATACGTCCAGGGCAGGATCGAACACGATGGGTCCCGAGGCGATCTGTTCTCCTTGCTCGCGACCGCCTTGCGAAACGACATCATCGATTCCCTCCGCAAAGCGGCGCATCTGCACGAGGAAACCCGGTCACTGTTGCCCCGCGAGCCGACCTCCGTAGCCGGTCCACCGTCGCTCGACGAAATGCCGAGCGCTGCCATCGACGTTCGGACGCTGCTCGATGAGGAAAACTATCGCAAGCGCGTATGGGCTTCGCTCCACGGGGAACCCGAGCTGGCTGAGGTGGTAAGAGTCATTCTGGATCTCAACCTCTACAAGCCGCGAGAGATCGCCCCAGCTTTGGGCATTTCCGCAACGGAGGTCCAGAATCGCAAGAAAAGGTTGCGCCGGCGATTTATCGAATCGAATTTGCTGCACGGGAAAACGCCATGACCGAACGCGAAAAACCCGATCTCTTCACCACCGAAGCGGGTCGCCTGGCGCTTCTCTCCGACCGAATCCTGGGTGATCCGAAGGAAATCGACGCCGTGGAAGCGGAAGAACTCTTGCGGGCCGTTAACATCGATCCCCAGGAACTCAAAACGCGTTTTCATCGGCGGTTTGACAAATTAGCCAGGGAGTACGCCTCTAAAGGGAAGCGCGTGCCTCCTCTGCTGAAGCAGGCGCTCGCCGACTTCCGCCCCGGCGTGTCTCACTCGCGAACCGAAAGAGAGTTGCTCCGGGAGGCGCAAGCGGCGGTCCGACATCTCTTGAAGCAGGCGAAACAACTGCCTCACCTGCTCGCGAAAATCCCGAATCTCACGCTGGCAGCCGCATATCGAAACAAGAAGGAGCTCTCGGAGCACGACAAGAAACGTCTCGATGAGGTGGCCCAGCATATCGAGAGCCGCAAAAAGAATAGGAAACGCTAGGGACGTTTGAGAGACGGTGCATGACCACATTAACCAAAGGCGCGGCGTATGCCCGTGCGCTTGCCCGCGAGTTGCCCCGCGAACCCGCCGATCTCTTTCGGTTGGCTCCACGACTCGGCTTGGAAATCCGCGAAGTGAATGCGGACGGGTTTGATGGAGCCTTGATTCGCGCTCGGGAGCTTCCGCTTGGAGCGATTGTGATCCGAAAGTCTTTCCGTGAGGCCGGCCGCAAAAATTTCACTCTCGCTCACGAAATCGGCCATTTCCTCCTTCCGGGCCACGACCAAACGGAACTCATCTGCACAAAAGCGGATGTCGGAAATTGGGGCGAGGAATCGAAAGAGATCGAACGCGAGGCCGACGAATTTGCCGCGGAACTTTTGATGCCGGGCGCTTACGTCCAGCGAATCATCCGCTCCGCCGCTCCTTCCTTGCAACTCATCGAAAAAATTGCCCGGCGATTTCATACCTCTCTTTCTGCGGCTGCTTGGCGCTACTGCCACTTAGCCAAAGAACAATGCGCGGTCGTATGGAGCACGGAAGGTCGGATCGATTGGTCGAAGCGTTCCGAGACTTTTGCGTTCTCGCCTCGCAAAGGCACTCCGATCCAGAAGAGTACGTTCGCATTCCGGGCTTTCGACGGGCAACCCATTCCAAAGCAGCCCCAGGAAGTTCCTGCCGATGCTTGGATGCCAAGCGTCGATCTCCCCAAGAACATGAGGGTGCTCGAGCAGTCAAAAGCTCTACGGGCTTATGACAGTGTCATTTCACTCCTGTGGCTCCGCCCCTAGCTTTCTCCTATAGACGAGGACGGGAGCCCCACTCCCGCCCCGCCTGTGTCCTACCTCATTGCAAATCGCTGCTCTGTTCGTTCCTGAACCCGGTACCGTTGCAGGCCTCGCGCGTCGGCGTCGGATCGAGAAAACGAACATCGCTCGCGACGATTTCGTTATAGGCGTGTTTCTTGTTCTCCCGGTCGATCCAATTCCGCAGGACGCGTCGCCCCTCGACGTACACGCGCACACCCTTCTGTAAATCCGCGCTTATCGTTTCCGCGAGTTCTTCCCATGCTTGCACGCGATACCATGCCGTCCTCTTTTGCCATTCCCCGAGTAGGTCTTGGTATGACTCCTCTACCGCGACCGAGAAGTTGGCTACGATGCGGCCGTTTTTGGTGCGTCTTACCACGGCGTCTCGGCCAAGCCGGCCCGTTACGTAGACTCGATTCATTCCGCTCCCTCCCGCGAATTCGCCCTTCGGTTGTGATGCGCTGCCCGGCGAAGAAGCGGCCGGCGCCGGCTCGCTTGCTGCTTGCGGCGTCCGTACCGTGACAGGCTCGGTCCCCGGTGTGGGCCGGAAACCGCCGCCGTTTGCACGGAAACCGTGGACCTCCTCAGTGAAATGAGACGGCTTTCCAAACGCCGGTCGAGCCGACGTTGTTTGTGACAAAGTATTCGGTACCACGACTGTCTCCAAGATTGAACGTTCCAAGGAGGAACTCAATCGATTCAAATTTCAGCAAGAAAAAGCTGCTGATATCCCCTATGCGGGAAACCGGGGCAGAATTTGCCATCGAAGAGCCAAAAAACTTTTTTGATTGAGCGGCTGAAACTCCGTCGCTCTTTCGCATACCTCCACAGGCGGATACCCCGACCTTTTACGGAGTCTGCCCTTCCTGCCCGAAGCCTGCGCCTAGACCGCCCGCTTCTTCTGTCAACGGTCTGCGCTGCGCTCCGATAAACGCCAACAACGCCGCCGTTGACAGCGCGGACGGCTAGGCGCTGTGGGCCTTCGAGGAAGGGCAATTGTTCCTTATGCACTGCTTCGCGTTGCCTAGGAGCAATAACCAAAACCTCCAGAAGGAGTTCCCATGCAACAAACGGCACGAAAACCACTGTTTAACCTCGGGCAGCTAGTCGCTACGCCGGGAGCGCTTGCCGTCCTCGAAAAGAGCGGACAGAGCCCGATGGACTTTATTTCTCGGCACGTTACCGGTGATTGGGGAGAGCTCTCCGAAGTCGACCGGAAGGAAAACCTATTCAGCTTGGAAAACGGCTTCAGACTCTTGAGCAGCTACAAAACAGACGCCGGTGACCGCCTGTGGGTCATCACGGAGTCTAGCCGTTCACACACAACCCTGCTTTTGCCGGAAGAGTATTGAAATGGACGAAAGAGAGAGACTGGACGTGAACCGCAACGGAAACCGCTTGACGATGAGCGAGTTTCTCGAACGGGACGGGCGAACGCTCGAAGACATTTGCCAAGACGTTTTGTTCGGCGAAGAAAACGCCCCGGCGCTGTGTGACCAAGGCTGCGAAGTCGAGCCGGACGGTACCTGTCCACATGGTTGCCCCTCGATTCTCCTGGCTGCCGGAATGATTTGAAAACCAATCCACCACAAGCCACACACCCGGAGCGCGCTGCCACACTGTCAAAGGTAAACGTCAAGGACCTTCGCATAGATGGCCGACTTAATCGATGAAGTGTTCTGGCTTCTCGACGCGGCAACCAAGAAAGTGGTCGCCGTCACCGCGCTACGAAACCGTGACCGGCCGGTCGCTGGAAAGCATCGCGA
>Ga0185299_10001644_pt1 | contig 40445 bp, 27 predicted proteins | sample PaiPotPPA55metaG_FD_128002 | JGI IMG/M metagenome (GOLD analysis project Ga0185299, IMG submission 128002) | Iron sulfur acid spring bacterial and archeal communities from Banff, Canada, to study Microbial Dark Matter (Phase II) - Paint Pots PPA... ...
AGCCCGACAGCAGAAATCTGCGGCTTGCCGTTGAACTGCTGCAGATAACGATGGAATTCCTCCGAACCGATCAACTCCGAACGGTCCTTGCCGGCCACATGTTCGGCGATTCGGTCAAGAATGAGTTCATCACCCTCGAACGTTTTCAGGGCGTACTCATGGATCGCGTCCCTCGCGCGATCCACCCGCTCGCGAGCGTCGCGGAAGGCCGCGACGTAATTGATCCATGCCGCAGTCGCAAGGAGAATGATGGGGACGACAACGACGGCTACGGTCAGAAGCCGCAGAGCTCGCGTGATCCCCCCGGCGGGTGCTCCCGCCACACGCATAATGTCCATCGGAGGCCCATCGACGCAGGACGCCGACCCGAACAGTAAACCCTAGCTGGCGCTTTTGACTACCCGCTCGTGGGTGGTAATAGCCGGGAGCTCTGGCCAACTTGCGCGGATTTGATTCATATCCAAAGAGTAGCGCTCATCAAACCAATTTAGTCTGTGGCCGTCCCTAGCCGGCAGGCACGGCCGGTCAGCCAAAAAGAGCGCTTCCGCGAACTCGTCGCTCGGGAGGAGCACCGAACGTCAGCTTTCACACCCGATTGAGCCAAGCTCGGCCATCGACTAGGAAATGCAGCTTAGGGGCAACCGGAAGCAGCCGATCTCAACGTGGCTTTCCGCTCAGCGCCGAAAGCCGACCATTGATAGCCACGGAAGCGACACAACGCTTACCGGTCTGCGCACAGGCAAAGTATGGGGCCGCACGTTCGCGGGAAAGTGACCCGAACCAACCATTTCTCGGAGCCATGTTCTCTGAGGTCGGATGGTCGTACCGATGCCGATTGATGATCTTGCCCGGTTCTGCGGTGATTTCTGCAGGGCGTCCCACAAGATGGCTTCGAATCTGACGGGGGTACGTCGGCCTACGCAAACTGATCGATGAACCAGCTTCCCATTCGGGCCGGACATATTTGTGTCAGTTCGCCTTCGGCCGCTTTGACTTTTGCTCCTTCAGCTCCGTCCTCTGGCGGCGATCCCTTTGTGTTAGTCGAACGCCACGGCCACCATCTCGGGTATCGCCCGGGTCCAGAAAAATGATACCGGCTCTATCGAACGCAGCTTGAATGTTGTTAACCGTGCTAACGCGCGGGTCCGTGGCTCCGCGCTCCAAGTTCTTGATTGCGATCTCTGACACGCCCGATGCTTGTGCCAGATCGGTTTGGGTCCAGCCGATAAGGGCGCGCGCTGCGCGGATCTGGGCGGGCGTTATCACCTCCGCACGATAAGCGGCAGTGCATCAATAGTGCAATAAGGAGGACAAACTAATTTATAGGCGCTGGCGACTGATTCCAGCGGCTCGTGGGTATGCCGCTCTGGCTGCACGAGGAAGGGGCCGTTGCGGCACGATGACCCACGACTACAAACGCCATGGCACAACAACGCCATTGGCGCGCTCGACGTGCTGGAGCGCAGGGTCATCGGGCGATGCATGGCACGTCACCGGCATCAGGAATTCATCCGCTTTTTGGAATAAGATCAATCGTTAGACCCGGCTGAGCGAGAACTCCATCTGAACATAGACAACTATGCGACACACAAGCATCCCAAAGCCCACGCCTGGGTCGAACTGCATCCGAGGTTCCAGTTTCACTTCGCCCCGACCCTCGGTTTCCTGGCCTCAGTGCCTTTTGAAGGTCTCTTCGTCAAACTAAGCTGGCAGCGGCTCAGGCTCGGTGCCTTGGTCGTAGAACATCCGAATTTTTCAAATGCTTTTTAGAAAATGCGGCTCGATTGAGAAGCTATGTAACGGAAACTTTTGTGCATTTTACTTAACAATGGTTCCCTTGAAGTCGGCGAATGATCTTTCTCAAAGGAAGCAGGTCTCTTCGCGATTTTGTTGCAAAATCTGTGGAAAAAGCCGAAAATGCCGCCCTACCCCCCAGAGCACCGACTTCGGCGTCCAGGTTATGGGTGGCGGAACCGGAGAACCTTTATGGACAATCCTGGAAATTCTGCAGAAGTAGTGAGCCTTTATCGGGAATTCTCGGATTCATTTCGCGCGAACAACGATGAGGCGGTTAGGCGCATTTACCGAGAGTTGCTTCTGCTCGGGCGACCCCGGGGTGAAATTGTCGACGCGGCCATGCGGCTCGCCGGCAGCAATGTCGGTGCAGATCTTACGCTCGTTAATGGAGTACCACAATCGAGAGATGCGAAACCGTCCATTCGGTTTGATCGAATTGCGGAATTGCGAACGGGCAAAGAGGCCGTGCTCGATGGAGGCGACAATAGTTCAGGTGTCACGCTATTCCCTGAACGCTTTGACAAGAGGATGGGCCAAACTGTCGTTGAATCGAACGCGGAGTGCGCGTTCGAAGATATCCCGGATACTGCGCAGCAGGACGGCTCGTGTCTAACATCGCTGCGTGAACGTAGCCGATATACCAGTCTTCTGCTTCGGTCACCAATGACACGGCTATGCGTGGCGCTGGGCGCGATCGCGCTTAGCTTGATAACCGGGCTTGTGCTCCCGTCAACCCGGTCCACTGCGGAAAAAGCAGTCACTCTAGACGACCCCTCCGGTGCACGGTCAGCGATTTCGCTGAGTGTTGCTGCGATACCCGAAACCACGCCGGCACCATTGCCGCTCCCTCCCGTCACTCTTCCCGAGCGGGAACGGACAGTCGTCCCGCCTACTCCGGCACCACCGACTCGTGAGCGGTCTCTCTCCAACGGAGATGTAACCGTACTTTTGGCGCGCGGGGACTCGTTGTTTGGATCCGGTGACCTCACCTCGGCGCGCCTCTTTTATGAACGGGCTGCCAATGCTGGGAATGGGCAAGCCGCGTTACGCTTGGGGGAGACCTACGACCCCCACTTTCTCGACCAAGCGCGTCTGCGCGGTGCGCGTGGCGATGCGGCCGCAGCGGTATTTTGGTACGAGCGCGCCCGCGACCTTGGAATGAGCGAGGCCGAGGTCCTTGTCGGTACGCTGTCGTCCCAATAGGAGTTTGAGTGGAATGACCTGGCGGGGATCATCTGCCGTAATAGCGGCTCTGACGATGGGCTTGTTGATTATCGAACCGCGGCATGCCATTGCGCAACAAAGCATTGTTAACCGCGGCGTTGTCGAAATTGAGACGACCAGCTCTGCCGGTATCTCGGTGCGGATTGCCGAGGATTTAGCCAACCTTGTCGACGATGGCGCAACTCGCCGCGTCATACCGGTGGTGGGCAAAGGATCTTTGCAAAACCTTACCGACTTGCGATATCTGCGCGGCATCGATATGGCCATTTTGCAGACTGATCTCCTTGATTATGTCAAGGAGCAGCAGCTCTCTCCCGAGCTTACGGCTTCACTCACGTATGTTACTAAGCTCTATAATGAGGAGCTTCATCTCTTAGCGCGTACGGAGATCAAAGATATCCATGATCTCGCGAACCAGAAGGTAAATGTTGACCTGCTCGGTAGCGGTACCTCCATTACTGCGAGTCGCGTGTTCAAGCTTCTAAACGTGCCGGTGACAGCCACAAATGACAGCCAAGAAGTGGCGCTTGAAAAATTGCGCCGCGGCGAGATCGCTGCCGTCGCATTTGTCGCCGGAAAGCCCGCACCGCTGTTTTCGACGTTAAGGGGCGATGGCGGGTTCCACTTTTTGGACGTCCCGATAAATCAATCAACAAGCAATGCTTATATTCCCACGCGTCTCTCGGCTGCCGATTATCCTGGCATGATCGCACCGGATCGGCCTATCGATACGATCGCGGTCGGTAACGTATTGGCCGTTGCCGAGCTTCGGCAGTTAGCCGAGCGCTACCGAAATGTCGCCAACTTTGTCGATGTTTTTTTTACCGGCTTCCAGTCGCTCCTGACGGCAGGACATCATCCAAAATGGAACGAGGTTAATATCGCCACCGAGCTGCCGGGCTGGCGACGATATGCGCCTGCCGATCAATGGTTACAGCGCAACCTGCAAATCGCAAAGGGGCCGAGCCCGGAAATGTTGCGAACCATGTTTTCGCGGTTTGTCGACGAACGTCGGCAGGCGATCGGCGGTGCAGCGATGAGTCAGCAGGACAAGGACGCCCTGTTTCAGCAGTTCGAATCATGGCAACGGAGCCGCCCTCAGTGAGACTCAATCAATGGATGAGAGCGGCTTTTTTTAGGAAACCTCAGAGTATAAGGATCCTTGTTGGGTCGTTGGGATATCAACTTTCCAAGCGATCGCTGGCGCATTTACTCAGTGCGGTGGTCTTCACAGGCGTCACGGCCCTGGCTCAATCGAGTTACGCAGACGAAGCACCGAAGCGGGGCGGGGTTTTGGAATTTGCCTCGACGGTGGAGCCGGGCAATTACGATTGCCACGGCAACACCTCGTTCGCGTTCCTGCACCCGGTGGCGCCGCATTATTCGACCCTGCTCAAGTTCGACGCCGCCAACTACCCGCAGATCGCCGGCGATCTGGCGCAATCCTGGGAGGTCTCGCCCGACCGGCTGACCTACACCTTCAAACTGCGCCCGAACGTGTTGTTTCACGACGGCTCGCGCCTGACCTCGGCCGACGTCAAGGCGAGCTACCAGCGCATCGTGCACCCGCCGCAGGGCGTCACCTCCTCGCGCCAGGTCGATTTCGGCGCGATCGCCGCGATCGACACGCCCGATCCGGTGACCGTGGTGTTTCGCCTGCAATGGCCCGACGCGGCGATGCTGGCCAATTTCGCCTCGCCCTGGAACTGCATCTACAACGCCGCCAAGCTCGCCGAGGACCCGCAATTCCCCAAGACCCACATCCTCGGCACCGGGCCCTTTGTATTTGTCGAGCACAAGAAGGGCGAGAGCTGGACCGGCCGGCGGTGGGACAAATACTTTCAGCCCGGCAAACCCTATCTCGACGGCTACCAGGCGGATTTCATGCCGGGCCCGGCGGTCATGAAGGCCTATGAGAGCGGCCGCATCATGGCCGAGTTCCGCGGCGTGACGCCGACCCAACGCGACGAGCTCGTCGAGAAATTGGGCGACCGCATCGCTACCAGCGAGAGCCCGTGGCTGTCCAACCTGCTCGTCGTGTTCAACACAAACAAAAAGCCGTTCGACGACCCGCGCGTGCGGCGCGCCCTGTCCTTGGCGATCGACCGCTGGGGCGCCGCCGAGCGGCTGCAAGGCTCGACGTTTTTGAAATATGTCGGCGGGCTGATGCGGCCGGGCGCCAATCAGGCGATGTCGGAAGCCGAGCTGACCGCGCTCCCCGGCTTCTCGCACGACATCGCGGCGGCACGGGCCGAGGCGCAGCGGCTGCTCGCCGAGGCGGGGGTGCAGGACCTGTCATTGACGCTGCTGGTGCGCGACATCCCGATCCCGCATTACGCCGGCGCCGATCTCCTCGCCGCGAGCTGGAAGGAGATCGGCATCAACGTCAGCCAGGACCGCCGCAATATCTGGGACTGGCAGAAGGTCGTCGACGCGCGCGAGTTCGACGTCGCGCTCGACTTCTCGGGCGATTTCTACGACGACCCGACCTTTCAATTGACCAAATACGTCTCGCACGATCTGTCGCCGGTTAATTTCGCCGGCTCGACCGACCGCTTCTTGGACGCGCTCTATGTGGCGCAGGCGATGACGACCGATCCGCGCGAGCGCGCCCGCATCGTGCGCGCCTTCGAGCGGCATGCGCTGACCGAGGCCTATACCGTGCCGCTCTTGTGGTGGAACCGCATCGTCGCGACCTCCGCCCAGCTCAAGGGCTGGAGCATCACCCCCAGCCACTTCCTCGGACAGGACCTCACCGACGTCTGGATCGACATTGGATCAACGCATTCGAGCGGAGCTAGCGGGGTGATGAACCCCGGTAGACGATAGTTGGGACCCAGTTCGATCAGCTGAGGATCAACGCATTCGAGCGGAGCTAGCGGGGTGATGAACCCGGTAGACGATAGTTGGGACCCAGTTCAATCAGCTGACGATGGAAAATAGCCGGGCAAAGAGAGTTTGTTGCTACTAGAGGTCCAAGATGACGCAACTGCAAACTGCCGAGATTAGCAGGCGTATCAGAAGTACGCCCGTCCGGCGCTCGGTGTTTCGGAAACTCTACGTGCAGGTGCTGATCGCGATCGCGCTCGGTATCCTGCTGGGCGCCGTTTGGCCGAGCCTTGCCGCCGACATGAAGCCGCTCAGCGACGGCTTCATCATGCTGATCCGAGCCGTCGTGCCGCCGATCATCTTTGCCACGGTTGCGGTCGGCATCGCCAAGATGGGCGACATGCGGCGAGTCGGTACCGTTGGGGTCAGGGCGATCATCTATTTCGAGGTCGTCTCGACGATTGCGCTGATCATCGGCCTCATCGTCGGTAATTTGTGGCAGCCCGGCGCCGGCCTGCATATCGCGCCTGCCTCGCTCGATGAGAAGGCGGTCGCCGGCTATGTATCAAGCGCCAAGTCGCTGACCATCGTCGACTTCCTGCTGAAGATGATCCCCTCGAACCTCGTCGGCGCCATCGCCCAGGGCGATCTTCTGCCGGTGCTGGTCATCGCCGTCCTATTCGGCTGTGCCCTGTGCCAGATGGGAGAGCGCGGGCAGCGCTTGGTGTCGCTGATCGACGATGCGACGCATGCGCTGTTCGGCATCGTGCGCATCGTCATGTATGTGGCGCCGCTCGCCGCGTTCGGTGCCATCGCGTTCACGGTCGGAAAGTTCGGCTTCGGCATCCTCGCCAGTCTCGGTCAATTGGTCGCGAGCATCTACCTGACCTCGATCCTTTTCGTGCTGTTCGGCTTCGGCGCCATCGCCTGGCTCTTCCGGCTGCCGTTATTGAAGATCATTCGCTACTTCAAGGACGAGCTCTTGATCGCCTTCACGGCCACCTCCGGCGAGGCGATGATCCCGCGCTCGATCGAGAAACTGGAGCGGCTCGGGTGTTCGGAGGAGACCGTGGGTCTCGTCTTGCCGACCGGCTTTTCGTTCAACACCGACGGCACCGCGATCTACATGACGATGGCCGTTCTGTTCATCGCCCAGGCAATGGACATCCCTCTGAGCCTGGGTCAGCAGTTGATCATGCTGTTTGTCATGCTCTTTACCTCGAAGGGCGCGGCGGGCGTAGCCGGCGCCGGTTTCATCGCGCTCGCCGCGACCCTGCCCACATTGGGGATCCTGCCGGCGGCCGGCCTCACCCTATTGCTCGGGGTCGAGCGCTTCATGTCGGAGATCCGCGCCGTCACCAATTTATTCAGCAATATTTTCGCTACCATCGTCGTCTCGAGATGGATGGGAGAACTTGACGATATTCGATTAGGCGCCGTCCTGGATGCTGACGGCGCCCTCGGGGGCGAGGGGACCGGTGCCAGGCAAGCACCGGCATCTGATGCCACAACACAGCCCTCAGAGTACGCGACCCTGCGCTGATAGAAAGGTGGCCGCAGGCCGTCGCCCATTATACCCACACATACAAATCAAATGTCGCTGACGCTACTTCACGTCTTTCCCACGCTGGCTGTTGGTGGCCAGCAGACTAGGTTTGCGACCATTGCCAATTGGCTTGCTCAGGAGTTCCGCCATCGGCTGATCAGCCTTGACGGCCGAGACGAGGCGGTGAGCTTGCTCGATCCGATGCTGGATTTCGCGGTTTTGCACACAGCAAAATCAACCGGCAATCCCCTAAAGGACCTGCCCGCGATCGCTAGACTCGGAAACTTGACCCGTGCCGACGTGTTGATCACCTATAATTGGGGTTCGATCGACTGGGCGATCGTCAATCGATTGCATTTTCATCGACCTCATATCCATCTTGAGGATGGCTTCGGGCCAGAAGAAGCGGATCGGCAAAAAGGGCGCCGAGTCCTTATGAGGCGGCTTTTCCTGAAGCGCTCGGTTGTGGTGGTTCCATCAAAAAAGCTCGAACGGATCGCGCAGGACATTTGGCACCTCAATCGGCGTAGGGTGCATTACATCCCAAATGGGATTGACGCCACACGTTTCGATAACATCCCGCTTGATGGCGAGCCCTTTTTCCATCGGGAGCATGATGATTTCGTTATCGGTGCGTTCTCGCCATTGCGTCGCGAGAAGAATCTCCAACGCTTACTACGCGCTTTTGCCGAAATGTCTACCTTGGGGTCGCAGGTTCGCCTCGTGATTTGCGGCGATGGCCCGGAGCGCGCCCCGCTAAGCGACTTGGCAACCCGACTGAAAATAGGGAAGAAAGTCACTTTCACCGGCCATGTCCCACGACCGGAAGCTGTGATGGGAGCCTTCGATGTCTTCGGTATGACGTCGGATACGGAGCAGATGCCATATGCCGTGCTGGAAGCAATGTGCGCGCGGCTGCCGGTGGTGGCAACGAATGTGGGAGATATTCAAGGAATGGTCGCTCCAGAAAACCGGCCCTTCATTGTACCGCGCGACGCTCCCGGCTTTCTGGTCGACGCGCTCAGCCGCCTCTCTGCCGATAGGAGATTGCGAGGCCAAATCGGGCGTGCTAATCGGGAACGCGCGGAACAGGCCTTCGGCATCGGCTCTATGGCCGAGAGTTTTCGCCAACTCCTTATCGAGGCTTGCCCGGCGGCATGAGCGCGCGCGGGCTGGCGTTAATCGCCTATTCAGCTACAGGGCGGCATTCGCCGGCACCGGCTCCGGTTGTGTGTCGCGAGTGTCGCCCGCTGGCGGAAAAACTGTGTCTAACACCCTCAAGGTTTTGGACCAGTCGTGGTTACGCTGGACCGCTGCTCTAGCCGACAAGCCGAGTATCGGGTGATGATTGCCCAGTATTTCGACGATAGAACGAGCGATCGCGTCAGCGGTGCTCGCGATCAGAAGATCCTTTCCGGGGGTAGCGCGGATGCCTTCAAAAGCTTCGGGCGTTGCGACGACTGGTCGCGCCATCGCCATCGCCTCCAACACTTTGTTCTGAACACCCCGTGCGATCCTGAGCGGCGCGACGGCGAGGTCGGCATGGGCGAGGAAAGGCCGTACATCCGGAACTCGGCCGGTGACGATAACGCCTGGACCTCGGAGGCGCGTTACTGCCCGACTCGGTGTAGCGCCCACGATCCAGAAACGCACAGCCGGATGGCTTTGTCTGATAAGAGGTAGGACGGCCTCGACGAACCAGTTCACAGCGTCGATGTTGGGCCAATAGTCCATCGTCCCGGTGAACACGATGTTGGCCTGTCCCTCGGGAAACGGGGAGGGGAATGCTTGTGTGAGGGAAAACCGGCTGAGATCGACACCGTTGTCTAGCCAATATACGCGATCGTGCGATTCGGGAGCGATGGCGATGAACGTCCTCGCTTCTGCTTCGGATACGAACAAAGTCAGGTCAAAATCGTGAACTAGCCGACGCTCCAGGGTGAGTAACGTGTCGGCTTCGCGCATGTAGAGGGAGCGCATCGGCCATCGATGATGGGGTGCGTAAGCGCGCCATTTCTCCGAGTCGATATCGACCATATCAAGGACTCGGGTATAGCCCTGTTGGCCGGTCACATACCCGGCCATGGCCGATGAGAAGACGAAAATCCGCTGGACAGCTCTTCGCGAGAGCGTGTCAGCAACCCAGCGGTTCAATCGGCGGCTATGAAATGCATCGATCGTCAGCGGGCGGCCGGATCGCATGCTCACAATGGCGCGCGCCTTCTGCAGGGCAGGGGACACGCGGAAACATGCAACGCTGGCGCAAATGCGACGAAGTTCGCCGAGCTGGGCAAGGTCCGCCGGGTCATCAGCCAGACAGCCGAGATGTATATCATGCGATTTCGCGAGGTGCTGAAGGATGTGCCAGGCGCGGATCTTTTCCCCCTTATCGGGGGGATAGGGGAGCCGATGGGATAGAAACAGAAGCTCCGGCATCGCTATCCGATGCCACGTACGATAGCGGGACCGATGAGATTCGCTATGGGCAAAGGAAGCCGCTTCCAGGCTCCGATCATAGCACGGTACTTTGGGTTTAAGGGGTTATGGTCCGGAACTGCATATCCGGGCTCAAGCCAATATTGATAGTGGAGCGATTGTGGCTCGAACCCCCAATTCTTCTTGAACGCAAAAGATCCGGTGCCGAATTTGCTGCGCCCAAAATCGAATAACCGCGCGCCTCGCTCGGCGCCTCTTGTCATCAGGTCCCAATACATAAAGTCGTTGGCGGCGCGGTGACGCGCGCGAAGGGTCCCCCCGCCATAATACGGAAGGACTTCCTCGCGAAAAAAAAAGCTGAGTACCGCGGAGATTGGCTTGCCGCCGTCGATAACGGTCAAGATCTCTGTGCAATCACGAAACCGATCCATCAGAAGGCGGAAATAACGGCGCGAAAACACTGGTGTGCCGAGATCGCGCACGCTTTCCGCATAAATGCGGTGAAAACGATCCGTATCTTTGCTTAGTTGCGAGCGGAGACCATTCTGGATGCCCTTGCGTACGACCGCCCGTTGCTTGCGAGGAATGGCCTTTAGGTTCTTTTCTGGATCGCTCGTGATCGGCTTGCGGAAAGTCGCATAAAGATCTGAGCGCGTTTCCCAGCCGTCGAACCCAGGCTCGCGCATGCGAAATTCCACGAACGTCGCGCCGACGCGCTTCATCAAACCGACGCTATACTCACTGAGCGCTTCCGCCACCCCAAGATCGCAGGCCAACGGCCCGCCATAGACGCAGAAGGGCGCCGAGATGAGCCGGCTGCCGAAAAGCAGGCTTCGCATATGCACAAGCGGCAATACGCCGGCAATCGCGCCGTCCTGCTCGGCGAAGATATAGCACGGCCGATGCCCAAAGGATTGTTCGATCACTTGGCGCCAACCGGCCTTGTGGAAGAAGGTGCCCGCTGGCATCGCGCCAACGAATTCGTCCCAAGCGGGTTCGTGCTTTTGCTCCAGCTCCCGGATGATCAGGGTCATACCTGCGGATTTGGTTCAAGCCACTTGCATTGGCTGCGGCGGCGCGAGCGGGACCAAACGATCCGCGAACACTTCGTCCATGCGGCCCCAGCGGAAATCCCGGACTAATCGAGAAAATCGTGAGGGCATTGCTCGCAAATTCGTGTAGTGACGGATGCGGCTCCGCATTCGGAGCCCGGCTACGCGGGGCTGTTGCGCGTCGATTTCCCACGGATGCATATAGAAAATGCACGGTTCGTCAGCCGCGTTGATGTGGCGCAGATTTCGTAGCGATGTCCAATAGGGCAAGAGCCGAAAATATCCACCTCCCGCGCAGGGAATGTTCTGCCCCCAAATACGGCGGGTTGTGAGCGGGAATTCCCAAATCATGCTCGAGTCCGGATGGAAGGGGTGGCGGGGCGCGTCGAGGGCGCCATAGAGGTCATGGCGGATCGGATAGACGCTGGAGCTGTACGAGTAGCCCTCCTCTTCAAGGATTTCATAGGCCCAAGGCGTCTTGGATCCGATTGAAAAGGTGGGCGCACGATACCCTTGCACCGAGCACCCGGTAATCTCCTCGATGATCCCCTTCGCGCCGCGAACATCCTCCCGAAACTTTGCGGGGGTCAACCTATCGACCCTTGTGTGATCGTAACCGTGGCTCGCCAGCTCGTGATTATCGGCCGCAATCCGGCGCATCATCTCGGGATGCCGCTCGGCAATCCAGCCCAGCGTAAAGAAGGTTGCGCTCACAGAATTGTCGGCGAACAGCTGGAGCAAGCGATCGATATTGGCCTCGACGCGCCGCGGTATCTCGTCCCAGGACGTGCGAGGAATGCGTTCTGACAGAGCCTGAACCTGGAAGTAATCTTCAACATCGACGGTCATCGCATTCAATGCGGACGTTCTGTAGGGAGGCTCCAGTCTCGCGCGAAGCCTACTCGTTGGGGCTTCCGAGAGGCTCATATGCCGGCTTCGATCAGCTGGGCGGTAATTTGCACCGTCCGTTTTAAGGCGCGGTCGTGCCGCGCGACGACCCGCTCGAGTGAGGAGAGCCGACCGTCGATCGTCTGTTCGAAGTCAGTGGGGTAGGCGGTTGGGGCGGGGGTGGTTGGGTGGCCGGCGGCGAGGTCGCGGTGCAATTCCTCGGCCAATTCGCTCAGCATCTTTTCGGTGATCACATGTGTCTCTTCGAGGTACCCAGACAACAGAGCTCTTGAACACAATGTATTGATTTTGCGCGGGATTCCGGAGGAGTGGCGCTGCAGTACGACCAAGGCGCCATCTTCAAAGGAAGGATCCCCGGACCATCCGGCTGTTCTCAGGCGGTGTTCGACATAGCCTTTGGTGTCGTCAAGGTTGAGGGGGCCCAAATGGTAGGAGGCGAGGACCCTTTGCTCGAGCTGTTGGAGCTTTGTGTCAGCTAGCATTTGACGGAATTGCGGTTGGCCCAGCAACAGGCACTGGAAGGGGGCTTGCCCGTTGATCGTCATATTGGACAGCATGCGCAGCTCTTCGAGCGCGGAAAAGGGCAGGTTCTGCACCTCGTCAATGACCAATAAGCAGCGCTTCCCGGCAGCGATTGTGCGATCGAAGAACTCTTCCAAGCGCCGCAGCAAGGTCGCCTTGTCGGCGGGTTCGGTCGGCAGCCGAAAATTGTGGGCGACCAATTTCAACAGATCGTCGCCTGAGACGTTGGTCGTCGAGATCCGCACGCCGACAAATTTTTTGTTATCGAGTTGCGACCACAGCCGCTCCACCAGCATGGTCTTGCCGGCGCCGATCTCGCCGGTAATCACGATAAAGCCCTCTTCTTGCGCCAAGCCGTACACGAGATGGGCGAAGGCGCGCTTATGTTCCTGGCTTTCGAAAAAGAACTGGCAATCCGGGGTCAATTGAAACGGCATTGCAGTTAAGTTATAAAAATCTGCGTACATGACGCCCTCAAAAGCTCTTGCGCAGGCCGAGTGTAATCACATTCGATGCCAACCGAAACTGCGGTTGCGGCGAGGTCCTGTTTAAAAAAGAATAGCTGGCCCAGCCTGTCAAGGATGAGCTCAGCAGATACGTAATTGAAGCTCCAGCGTTAACCAAGTCCTCAGTGGTTGATGAACTAAGATTGACATTGTTTGGTGAGCCGAGATTAATGTGCGCGTATCCGACCCCCAGGTTCGCGCTGGTTACCGGGTTTAGCTCATGCGACCAGGTCAGATTTACACCAGTTGTGTTCTGAGAGACGCCTGATCCGGGAGTGCTTTGTCCGATATTAGAGCTGTCGAAGTAGTATATAAGAGTGTTCAGCTGGTCTCGTTCCCAGGTTGTTGCCGCGGTAGCGGTCAATTGCTTGGTATCGAACACCCCTGCCTGCAAGCCGAGCACAGGGTTTGTAAGCAGGATCGGTAAGCCCGTCCGGCTGTCGATGATTTGGCCCAATGAGTTAACACTAGAAATTGCCAAATTGTTTGCGATGTTCTGCGCAGTGGTGTAAATAGATTCAGAATAACTGATCGATAACGTCGTACGGCCGGTAATATTATAAATAAGAGAAGCGGTGGGGCTGGTTGTGCCATTGCGGTGACCATAGCTGGCCGTGAGGCTTAGATCGGGAGAGGGTGTAAACTGCGCTCCGACGCTCCAAATGAGATCGTCAATGCGGGTTTGTGCGTTACCACCATAGTTAATATTCTCGTGCCCTATACTGGCGAGTGCGGCGAGTCTGTAGGTGATCGCATAGGTAGAGTCGATGACCTCGGTCGTCTGCCGAGAACCGCTAAAAACCCCGCTTCCACTCGATCTAACAGCATCCAACAGCAAGCGGCTTTGTAGCCGGCCGAAATTTTCGCCGGTCGAGAAGGAACCGGTGACCTCATTGGTCAAGGAACTGGTATTCTGCGTAGCGAAACCTGGCGTCGTAAAGCCGCCGGTTTGGAGGTTACTCGTGTTTGTGTCGCTGAGCGTGTAACGCAATTCGCCAGTACCCAACCCATCGAACCGGTGCAAAAGATAAGGCGAGGCGCTGAAGCTCGAGACCTGGCCCAATTGATTAGCTGGGAGACCTTGCTGCGGGTTTAGAAAGCTTGGACCGGCCGCGGACGGGATCCCCGTAATCGAGGAGGGAATACCAGGGATCGCTGCTGGAATAGCAAAACCACCAGCTGTCGTCAGCCCTGGGTTGGTTGGCAGCAGCGACATATAACCGCGAGCATCCAAAAACAACAGATCTTGAACTAGTGCGGCATTCCCATTGGCATAAAGGTTATGGCCGACAAAGTTCTGGTTTGGCGTCAACGCAAACAGTTCAACAGTTGGTGAATAGTTGAGTGTTGCGCGAAACCGGGCGCTCTCGCCGTTGATCGAAATACCGGGGAACAGGCCGGTCACAAAATCCGACCGTCGGTTTGTTGGGGTCAAGAGCACATTATCAGTGAAGGTTTCCTGTCCTGCGATAAAGGGCGTAATCGTCCAATCCCCGGCGATAGCCGCGAGTGGCGCCCCAGCCAAACAAGAAACCAACAGCCACGATACGATCGATCGGGCCCGCCGCCAAGACACGATTTCCATTGTTGCTCGGATACGGTCAGGCCTCCGCGGCCAGGTAGCTGTATGAACCGAACGAGTGCGTCATCCAGGGGGCTACCTTGTTCAGCAACAACGAGACGTGGGGGCACACTTGCAGGAGGTCCAAGGCCGCTTCGACATCGGATTGCTGCGTGTTATTTGCGGCCACGACGAGGACTATTTGTCCGCAGACAGATGCCAATGCGTGAGGGGTACTGCTTGAGAGACAAGGTGGGGCATCGAGAATAATCAGACGATTGGCGTAGCGTTGCGCAATTAACCCCAATACCTCGCCCATTCGGCGGCTGGCGAAGACCTCGCCGCTGCGCGGGTCGTTTTGCCCGACGGGGAGTACGTCGAGGCCTTCCGAAGCCGTCGGTAGCACGAGGTCAGTGATATCCAGCGTCTGGTCCCGCGCGAGGTTAACAAGCCCGGGCGCCGAAGCTACGCCGAATAGGCGGCTTAAGCCGCTCGGCTTCGGGTCGGCATCGACCAGCAACACTCGCCGATCGCCGTGACGCGCTATTTCGCCGGCCAGGTTCAGCGAAACGAAGCTTTTGCCTTCGCCTTTCAGGGAACTGGTGATCATTACCAAGTTGCGAGCGCCCGATGCTGCCGCACCATTCTCGCCGAAACTCAGGCGCATTACTCGGTTCTGGACGATACGGAACTCCTCGGCCACGCGGCTATCCGGCTCTGCGATGAGACCCGCCTTTTCGAGGCTCATTGGTTCGATTTTAAACGCAGGCTCATCGACGGGGGGTGCACCTGGTTCCGGTGCACCCAGAGGCTGGGTGAGTACGCCGGCTTCATCAGGGGCCAAGGGTTGCGCAGGCGGTATATGTCGCGTCGTCCGCGCCGGTAGATCCCGCGCGATGGTAGTTGGTATCTGCCGTGTGGTAACCCCGCCCGAATCAAGCCTGAGGTTCGGCTGCGGCGCGAGCTGAGCCTCGGCCAGGCGAGCGGCTGCGCGCTCGATCAGATGGCTACGTTTCTCTTCCATATCAGAAGGCAATCACGTTGTGACCAAGCGTCCGGCCCGCTAGGCCGGCATAAACAATCAGGAGGAGTACGATTGATATTCCCACGGTCAGCCCTTGCGAGTACTGCCGCGACCGGCGCTCTAGATTTGCGACGAATGAAATACCGCCCAGCACCGGCAAACCGAAATCGCGCAACCGACTTAGATCGTTTATCGACTGATCGGTTTGGCTGAGCAGAACTGGGAGCGCTGCTCCGGCACCCAAACCGGCGACGAGGACAACGGATATCAATAGAAGCCGGTTTGGCGCGACAGGGATCGACGGCACCTGGGGTGGGTCGATAATCCGGAGGCGCAGTTTGTCGGCACCGGTGTCGGCTGCGGCGGTCAGATTTGATGATTCGCGGCGGGCGATCAACTCTTCATAGTTTTTCTGGAAGATATTGTAGTCACGGTTTAGGCCCTGGTACTCGGCCTCGACCTGTGGCGCCGCACGCCCGAGGTCTTCCATCCGAGACAACGAGCTCCGGGCATTATCGAGGCGAGTTTGCACGGAAGAGACCGTCCCTTCGGCCTCGATCAAGCGAAGCTTGACCTGTTCATAACCTGGGTTTGCGACGGTGCCGCGGCTGGCGTCCGCGGAGGTTGATTGAGGCTCGCCTCGCTTCTGGGCGGCTCGGAGGGTGGCAATCAGCTGTTTGGTCATTACGATGTCAGGATGGTCCTCTGTGAACCGAGCCCGCAATTCGGTGAGCCTGGCTTCTGCGGCTGCTGCCGGATCCTGTGCGGAGGCAGGGACAAATTGTGGGGTCTTTCGAAGTTCGTCCTGTAACGCAGTGACGTGTGCCGTCGCGTCCTTTAACTTTAATTCGAGCTCCTGGACTGCGCCTCGTGCGCCATCCAGGCGCGATTCCCCGCCCTCGCCTCGCATCGGCAGGATGTCGATGTATTTGCGCCGGAAATCTATCCGCCGCTGCTCGGCGGCGCGCAGTTGCGTTTCATAGGCAGAAATTTCTCGATTGATGAACTTCTGGGCGTTTGCCATGTCAGTGCGGCTCGACCCGGTCGCCTTTTCCATAAAGATATTGACCAATCCGGCAACCACATCACGTGCAAGGCGTGGGTCCTTGTTGCGATAACCTATCGCGAAAAGGTTGTGGCCTTCCAACGTGACCTTGACGTCGCGGGCGAGCTCCAGAATGAGTCGCTCTCTCTGCTGGGGCTCCGTAACTTGCAGATTGAGCTCGGTGATGTCGATTAACTTGTCGAGGTTGGTCCGGCTGATCAGGGTTCGCTGCAAAAGGTCGATTTGACTAGCCATGCCGTTGTCAATCGCCAGACCACGCAGCAATGGCGTTAAGACCGCGTCGGTGTCGACATAAAGCCGAGCTCCCGATTCATACATGCTGGGGATCATATAGACCCCCGCCCAGCCGATTACGCAGAGGGCCCAAGAGGTGGCGACGACAAGCCAGCGCTGGTGCCACGCCGATGCGAGGACCTTGCGAATCAATATGTATACCGGACCCATATCACTTCCGCGTTTGGGGGATCGTTGACGTATCTAGAACCACGATTACCTAGAACCACGATTGCGGGACGTACAGGGTGTCCCCGGGCTGCATCGGGACATTTTGCGTAACATCCCCGTCCTTTACGAGATCATCAAGACGGACGTTGTACGTCCTCGGACCGCCGGGTTCCTGACGAACGATCACTGCTCGGTTCCCGGCCGCAAACCTGGTCAGCCCCTTCGTCGCAATCATCACGTCGAGCAGCGAAAGTTCGACATGATAGGGCATTGCGAACGGCTGCGCGACCTCGCCAATCACTCTGATCTGACGAACCGGCTCACCGGCAAAGCCCGCCACCATGATCGTGACATTGGGGTCTTTGATGTATTTCTTTAGGCGGTCTTCAATATCCCTAGCGAGCTGCGACGGCGTCTTACCAAGCGCCAACACATCGGGCACTAATGGGGTCGAGATGAGCCCATCGGGCCGCACCGGAACGTCGACACTTAGCTCCGGAACGCGGTAGACGAACACGTTAATCGCGTCGCCGGGCCCAATAATATACTGAGATTCTGCGCCCGCGGCCACACCGACCAACGGTGGTGCGCTGCCGGTGCATGCGCCCAGTATTAATGCGAGCCCGGCGAGAACGCCGAACCAAGAGCAATGCCGAATCACAGCGTCTCCCGTCCTCCTGTTCCTGACCCCGATGCCCGATGCGTTCAGCATTGGGCACGGCCTCACGACGATGGCCGCAGCGCCCTCGTTGCAGGCAATCGTGGTGCGGTATTCTGCCTATCATGACAGCTTGGCTAAAAACAAGGTCGATTACTAAACTCCCGCACGTCCCCCGGCATCAAGACTGGCGGCGGCGACCATTTTGGGTGGGGCATGGCCGCGAAAGATGTCTTGCAATTTGGTCTTAATTCGTGGCAATAACAGAAGGGATGCGAGAGTAATTAACCAACATAAATCTATCCCGCAAGCGTCTTGTCAATTGTCAGGGGTTATGAAAACATGCCTGTGTCCGATCTCGGCTCCGGCTGCAGGATAGCGCTGTGTGGCGCGACATGTGCTTGCACTCTGGTCAACGCGGTTAATCGGCCAAGAATCGGGGGCAGCTGGTGTCACTAGTTCAAACGAGTTTCGCGGCCGCATTGCCAGCTCTGACTAGGGTTCGACGCATCGTCATCGTGTCGTCCGAGAAGGCAGACCAACTCGAGACGCTGCTTTCTGGAAGACGCGCTATGAGACGCGGTGGCCGTATCGAGGTCGTACGACATGTGAGGCTATCGGCCAACCTCGGCCGTGAGTCTCTCCGGGGGCTATTGTCGCCGGAAGCATTGCGCGGCGACGGCGTTTCGCGCATTGTTATTGCCAACCGCGATTATGCCCGGCTCGCGCCGGAACTGATTCGGTCTTTACAGCTCAATGGGATCGAAGTGTTTAATGAGAGCCGATTTCTAGAAGAGGAGTCGCGGTGTATCGATATCGAGAACGATGACTTAGGTGCGCTTCTTTCTGAGCGGGTGTTTTGTCAAGGTCCATTTGAGGAAATTAGAAAACGCTTATTCGATCTTCTCCTTGCCACGGTGATGCTGATCCTAGCCATTCCGCTGATGCTGCTGGTCGCGCTGTTGATCAAACTCGATAGCAGCGGTCCGGTCATGTACCGGCAGGAGCGGGTTGGTTTGCGCGGACGTACCTTTACGCTCTATAAATTTCGTAGCATGCACCAGAATGCCGAGGCTGACGGCGCGCCCCGATGGGCCACGATCGGGGATCCACGCATCACTCGCGTCGGCAGATTTATCCGTTATGCGCGGATCGATGAATTGCCGCAACTGCTCAATGTGTTGCGAGGTGATATGAGCGTCATCGGACCGCGACCCGAGCGGCCGTATTTCGTTGAACAGTTATCGGCGGCAATTCCGTTGTATTCGTTGCGCCACACGGTAAAGCCGGGCATCACCGGCTGGGCGCAGGTCAAGGCGTCTTATGGTGCCTCCATTGAAGATGGTCGCGAAAAATTGAAGTATGATTTGTACTATCTCAAACACCGCGGAATGAGTCTCGATCTCAGGATTTTGCTTCGCACCCTCCGAGTGGTTGTTTTGCAAGAAGGAGCGCGCTAGTCCTCTTGGGGAATTTGATTTTCACTGAGGTGTTGTTCGCGGCAAGCGCAGCTGCGTATGCCGGGTTATTGCTTTTGTTGTTGTTATCAGGGTGGGCGAGCCGGACGCGGCTGTTCCTCGTTGCTGCGTGCGCGCTGACCAGTGGCTCCGCAGCCACTCTAGCGTTGGGTTCGACGAGTATTCTCGGCCCTAGTGGCGCTTTAGCGGAACTCGCGCTGTTGGGCAGCTGGTGCGGCTTTATACTCTATTTATTGCGCAAACACCGACAGAACGATGTCTATACGATCCGGCTCATTACCGGCTGCGGTATCGTACTCGGCATATCGGTTTTTGGGTTTGCGTTGCTTGCGCCCGATCCAATTCATGGCGGGTTCATGCCGCTGTCAATGCAGGCTGAGCTTTACGCCCGTATTGGCCTAGCGGTATTTGGCGTATTGCTGACCGAAAACCTGTACCGGAACACCGCGCCGGAGTACCGGTGGCACATTAAACTGTTGTGCCTGGCGCTCGGCGGCATGTTCGCCTACGGCATCGTGCTTTATGCCGATGCCCTGCTCTTCCGCCGCCTTTCGTTGATCCTTTGGGATGGGCGGGCGATCACTTTGATAATCGCGGCGCCGCTGCTTGCGGTTTCGGCGGCGCGAAACCGGGATTGGGCTATCGACATCCATGTCTCGCGTGATGTCGTATTTCATACTGCCACGCTGGTTGGCAGCGGGATTTTTCTGTTCGCGCTGGCTCTCACCGGAGAGTTTGTTCGGGCGGTGGGCCCGGGCTGGGGCGATCTGGCCGAGGTCGCACTTTCAATAGCTGGGGTCGCAGTTATCGGTGTCCTATTGGGCTCAGGTGCGGCACGATCGCGACTGAGGCGGTTCTTGGCCGAGAATTTCTTTAGTCATCGCTATGACTACAGACACGAATGGCTAAAGAGTAGTCAGATTTTATCGGCCAATTCGAGCCACGCAGCGGTGCAAAGCCGGGTGATTAGGGCGGTTGCAGAAATCGCGGACAGCCCTGGGGGCGTCCTGTGGGTCCGCGATGTCGACGGCGCGGCGTTCCGGTGGGCAGGATCTTGGAACTGTCCGGCGATGGGTGCCTCAGAACCGGCTGACAGCGCTTTCATAACATTATTCCAGGACGGGGATCGGGTTGTCGAGCTTGAACAGGGCCCGACCAAACCAGAATGGTTCGCCGACATCCCGGGTGCATGGATTGCCGTCCCTCTTTCGCAGCAAGCCGAACTGATTGGGTTCGTCGTCCTCCTACGACCACGCGCTCCGTTGACGCTTGATCGGGAGACATTCGATCTTCTGCGCATTGTGGGGCGGCAAGCGGCAACTCATGTGGCCGAGCAGCGCTCGGCTCAAGCTCTCGCGGAGGGCCGGCAACTTCATGAATATGGGAAGCGCTTCGCATTTCTGGTGCACGATATGAAAAACATCGCTGGCCAGTTGTCGATGATCGTCCAGAATGCGCGGTATCAAAGGGATAATCCAGAGTTCCACGAGGACGTCTTGCAGACTGTGAGCGCCGCTCTTGATCGGATGAATGATCTCCTAAAAAGGTTGCGCCCGAGCCAGTCGCGACGGGAGCTCCTGGTGCCCCTCGACATTATCAATGAGGCTGTGCTGGCGATCCGCCGCTCGCGCGGGGTTGATATTTGTGTGGAACATGACGGCCGCACCGCTGGTGTTGCGATGGATACCGGCGCGTTGCGTTCGGTAATCTTGCACCTTTGCGAAAACGCGATCGAAGCGGGCAGCAATGTTAAAGTCCGCGTCCATCACAATCCCATGCGCCTTCAAATCGACGTGACGGATAATGGCACTGGTATGACCCCTGAATTCATCCGAGATCAATTGTTCCGGCCTTTTGGCTCAACAAAGGACGGTGGATTTGGCATCGGCGCCTATCAGGCACGCGAGCTTCTCCGAGGCGCAGGCGGCGACCTACTGGTAAAGAGCCGACAGGGTATTGGCACGACAATGTCTATTCTGCTTCCGTGCAGCGCTCTCCAGCCTATCGAAACCGCTGCTTCAGGTTTGGAGGCTGCTGGATGAACAAGCCCAAGCTCCTCATCGTCGAGGACGATGAGGGCCTCTGTCATCAATACCGCTGGGCGTTTCCCGAGCACGAGTTGTTTGTGGCGCAAACAAGGCGGCTAGCTTGCGACATCATGGCCCGCGAGCGCCTGCCAGTAGCGATTATGGACCTCGGCTTGCCGCCAGACCCGAACGGTGCGACTGAAGGGCTTGCGCTGTTGCCCGAGCTCCTCGATCTTGTCCCGGAGGCAAAGGTGATTGTTGCCACCGGCAGCGAGGATCTCGATCATGCGCTGCAAGCCGTCGCAAGCGGGGCATTTGATTTTTATCGAAAGCCTGTCGATATAGAAGTACTTCGGATCATTGTGGCGCGAGCGTTTAACCTCTACCAATTGGAAGACGAGATCCGTCGCTTGCGAGCGCGAACTCGCCTATCGCCGATCGGGCGCATCATCACTGGCGATCACGGGATGCTGAAGCTATGCAGCAGCATCGAACGGCTTGCGACGACGGATGTTCCAGTGCTCATCCTCGGGGAGAGTGGCACTGGCAAGGAACTCTTGGCGCATGCGCTCCACGAGCTTGGCCCCCGGGCCGATAAGCCCTTTGTCCCGATCAATTGTGCGGCGATCCCGGAGACCCTGCTCGAAAGCGAGCTGTTCGGGCACGAACGCGGCGCCTTCACCGGAGCGGTCCGCCAGACGATCGGGAAATTCGAGGCTGCCCATCGTGGCACCCTCTTTCTCGACGAAATTGGCGACCTGCCCCAACCCCTACAGGTCAAGCTGCTGCGTTTTTTGCAAGACCAGGTCATCGAACGCATCGGCGGACGACGCCCCATCCAGGTGGACGTGCGAATCGTCTGCGCCACACACCAAGATCTGCCGACCAAGATGACGCAGGGCGAATTTCGCGAAGACCTGTTCTACCGTCTAAACGGCGTCACTATCCGCGTACCCCCGTTGCGTGATCGGACAAGTGATCCGGTGATGCTGGCTAACTATTTCCTTAATCGTTTCGCCAGCGAATTGGGACATCAGAAGAAAGCGTTTAGCGCGCGAGCCATCTCCGCGATTGGTGAGTTCAACTGGCCTGGAAACATTCGCGAGTTGGAGAACCGAGTCAGACGTTCGGTTATCATGTCGGAGGGCCGGCTCATTGAGCCTGCCGATCTCGAGCTTGCCGGTGCGTCGGAACAGTCCGCCAATCTTGATATTCGTGCTGCGCGAATGAAGGCAGAGCGCCAGGTGATCCAACTGGCTCTAGCGCAAAGCAACGGGACTATCGCAGCCGCAGCAAAGCTCCTGGGGATCAGCCGCCCGACGCTTTATGGTCTGCTCGAAGAACATGGGATGGTTGCGGCTCCGACCAAATCGGCCGCCGAGGAAGACAAAAGCTCCGGTTTCAGCGAAACCCGTCTCGCATAGGACATCAGATCGTGAAGTATCGTATCGTCGGCATGGCGCTGCTCGGTCTAGCATTGACGACCCGGTTTGCGGGAGCTGCAGGATCCGACCCCTTGGCCGAGGCCGAAAACCTGGTCGCCAAGGGGCAGCTACGAGCCGCGGAGATCCAGTTAAAAAATGCGGTCCGATCCGACCCAAAAAATATGGCAGCGCACTACCGCTTGGCCGTCGTTCAATTACAACTCGGGAACGCGGCGGCCGCGGAGCATGAAGCCAAGGAGGCCCGAGCTGGCGGGTATGACCCCGAACACACGGTCCCCTTTATAGCGCAGACGTATCTGTTGCAGCAGAAATATCGGGAGCTCCTCGACGATTTTCCGACAGAACAAGGCAGCAATACCGAGCGTTCGGGCGTGCTGGTGGCGCGCGGATATGCGCAACTCGCGCTCGGTAAATCGGATGAGGCCCGCACATCATTTGCTGAGGCCCAAAAGCTCGCCCCGGATCAGTCGGGGCCGCTTCTCGCCGAGGCCAAGGTTCTGATGGGGCAGGGGCAAATAGCGGCGGCGGAGCCTCTGTTAGACCATGCCCTGCAGGTCGACCCGAAATCGAGCGACGCGCGGCTCGCCAAGGCGCAGTTGCTTCGTCTCAATGGAAAGCTCGACCAGGCGCGCTCGATGCTGGATGAACTGCTCACGACCAATCCCGGCTATGTGTCGGGGAGGCTTGCGAGAGCAGAAATTCTGTTGGGTCAAAATAAGGACGCAGCGGCCAAAGCCGATCTCGACGCGGTTTTGGCAACCCAGCCGGGCAATGGTGCTGCGATCTATTTGGGCGCCCTGCTGGCCGCTAAAAACAAAGATTACAATAAAGCAAATGCGGATTTGCAGAGAATCGCCCGGGCACTACCTTCAATTCCGAGGGGTTACTATGTGTTGGCTCTCGTGCAATACAACCTCCAGCAATTCGAGCAAGCCGAAGATGCGGCCCGGCGCTATGCGGCGCGAAACCCAGATGATCTCGCGGGGCACAAGCTGCTTGGCGCTGTCGAATTAGCTCTCAAGCGGCCCGCCGACGCGGTAGAGGCACTCGCAAAATTCGAGAACGATGACAAAGTCGATGCGCACGCGCTCGACCTCTTAGGTCGTGCCTATAGTCAAGTCGGCAAGACAGCCGAATCGCTGGCGGCTTTCTCCAAGGCTGTCAAGCTCGCGCCGGACAATGCCGCGTTGCGAATGCAGCTGGGCGGCTCGCAGATCCGCGCCGGCAACCAGAAAGAAGGCATTGCCGATCTTGAAAAGTCTCTCGAACTCGCCCCTCTCGCTCCCGCGGCAGAAACGCTTGTCGTTATGCAGCTTCAGGCCGGTAAATGGGATGAAGCGGTCGAGGTCGCAAAAAAACTGCAGGAAAAGGAGTCGGGTAGTCCAGTTGCCGGCAATCTCTTAGGCATGATCGCGCTGACGCGCTTCGATCTCGATGGCGCCCACGCAACATTCGCAGAAGTCGCCGCAAAGCACCCGGATTTTCTGCCGGCGCAGCTCAATCTCGCGCGTGTCTTAGAGCTCGATGGGAAAACCGACGAAGCAGAGCAGGTTTTGCAGAAGCTGCAAAAAAGCCGGCCGGCTGATGTCGTTGTGTTGGCTCGGTTGGTTGAGCTGCTCTCAAGGACTGGCAAGCTAGATTCTGCGATTGCTGTCACCGAGCAGGCGCATGTGGCCAATCCCAATGACCAGAATATCACGATCGGCTTGATCAATCTTTTTATCGGGCATAACGACAAAGATAAGGCTCTTGCCCTGGCCCGGCGCGAGAGCGGAAGCAATCAGGCGGTCAACATCCCCCTCATTCTCGCCCGAGCGCGCGCGGAAGCAGCGGCGGGGCTTAACGGTGAGGCCGCGGACACGTATCGGCGCCTCATCGAAATCGCTCCGTCCAATATCAGCTATCGTCGGGAACTCGGCCGGGTGCTCTTTTCGAGTGGGGACGTGGCTGGCGCCCAGCGTGCGATCGATCAGGCGTTGGAAATTGCGCCACAGGCTTCAGCGCTTGTTCAGGATCGGATCGCGATAGCCTTCAAAGCTGCAGGAGTAGATGGCGCATTAGCCGCCGCTAAGCAGCTGCAAGCGACACACCCGGATTTACCAACCTCCGCGGCACTCGAGGGCGACGCTTATATGATTGCCGGGCAGTATGCACAGGCCGCGGACGCCTATGCAGCGTCATTCAAGCGATCACCATCGACACTGCTGGCGATCGATGTCGCCCGGGCGAAATCTGGCGCAGGGGATACCGAGGGTGCAGCCGCGGTGCTGCGGGAATGGGTGACAACCAATCCCAACGATAAAACCGCGCTAGCGATGCTGGGAGACTACGACTTGACGGCGCGTCGTTTCGATATGGCCAAAAAGGAGTTGGAGGCGGCCTCCGAGACACGCTCTCCAAATCCCATAGTGTTAAACAATCTGGCCTGGCTGCTTCAAAAGAGTGGGGACGCGCGGGCGCGATCTGTGGCGGAGCGCGCTTTCCTGGCCGGGCCGAACCTGCCACCCGTCAAGGACACATTGGGCTGGATTCTGGTGCAGCAGGGCCAAGCGGGTGCGGCCATCGGGTTATTGCAAGAGGCCAGCCGCGCTGGAGGTCAGAAGAACCCCGATATTCAGTACCATCTCGCCGCTGCGCTCAATGCCATCGGGCGTCGAGACGAGGCGCTCACGGTCTTAACGGAGCTGTTTAAGGGTCAGCAGCCCAATTTTGACGACAAGCCCGAGGCCGAAAAACTTTACGCCGAATTATCAAAGAAGTAGAACGGGTCCTTGCCACCCCCGCCGCGGTCACCTGGACCGCTGGCCTCCGATCAGCGAAGCTGCCAAGCGCCTGAAAACCCCATGGCCGTGCCGGGGTGAATCGCGGCGACTGTCAATGTGGGTCCGATCGCACCGAGCCGTTTCTAAGTAAACCTGCTTATGGCGCGAGTCAGTATGGGCGGAAGGAGGTCTTTCATAAATTCCTTGATGTAGTTTACCGGCGGCCGTTCAGCCGATTGGAATACCTCGCCCGGTCTTGTTTGAAAAAGTGTCGAATGCACACTGCTGGCTTCTTCGTGCGGTCGACCATTAGTATAGTAGTAAAGAGCCAATGATTTACGTGTCATCCCGATCGGACAGTTGAGCGGGTCAGGATGGCCGTGATATGAGACGTCGGTTGTAGAAAAAATGACCATTCGATTCAATTTGGGCGCTATCTTCTTTTCGCAAGACCTCATTGTTTGGTCCCATAATTCGAGTTGTCCGCCATATTCGTCTCGCCAGTCCTTATTTAAGTAAAGAAGAACGTTAAGCCTGCGGTCGAGATGGTTGTGGGGGTGTTTATTGAAATCAGCATGGATACTGAGTTTGCCACCGGGTTCAATCTGGTGCATCCCGCCGCCTTCGAGGAAGGGATCCGATATAAGGTTCTCTATACCGGTTATTGCAGACAAAAATTCCAAAAACGGCGCGGCGTTCAAATGATAGAGCATCATCCTCGTTAGCGGCCGGAAGTGTTCGTCTCTTCCCGAAGCAAGCTTTACTTCTTTCGAGTTTTTATACGTGATCCATTCAACATCATGCGGTCCTGGGAATTCTCCAGCGATAGCGCAAAGAAGTTGGTCGTCAAATAGGCCATCTATAACGGCGTGGGGAAACGGGGAAGCAGTCGAATATTTGTCTCGCAGTGGAGAAGCGACATCGCGCATTCGATCGTATCGCAAAAATGGAAGATCCGCGATGGACATGGCTGCGGTCCCAACAACTGTCAGAATAAAAGGTTTACCAATCTATCGGTGAGCCGGTCTCTTGTCCATGGTGGTGGCTCGCCGAGGCGGCCGCTTGTTTGCAACGGCCGGCTCGTGGAGCTTTGGTCACTTTTCACGATCTAGTTGACACCGTCGCGACGAAAAGCCTTTGTGGATCTGAGCAACCATCAACTGCAACGAACTCAATGCCAGAACCCGTCATCGCGGTCGAGAATGTATCGAAGAGATACCTCGTTGGCCACCGTGCCGAGCGAAGGGATGGCCACGGCCTAACGGAATTTCGCGAGGTCGTGAGTCGAGAGGTCCAGAGAACCGCGCGCAAGGCAGTCGACGTCATCAGGGGGCGGCAGGTCGTCCAGGGCGACTCGATCGAGGAATTCTGGGCACTGAAGGATGTGAGCTTCGAGGTGCGCCAGGGACAGGTCCTCGGGATTGTGGGTCGGAACGGTGCCGGCAAAAGCACTGTGCTGAAGATTTTGAGCCGGATCACCGAACCCACGACCGGCCGGATCACACTGCGCGGCCGGGTAGCCAGTCTGCTGGAGGTTGGGACGGGTTTTCATCCGGAACTAACCGGACGCGAGAACATCTATCTCAATGGCGCGATCTTAGGTATGACGCGCTCAGAGATTCGCAAGAAATTTGACGAGATCGTCGCTTTTGCTCAGACCGAGCGCTTCCTCGACACGCCGGTCAAGCGCTACTCCTCGGGCATGTATGTGCGTCTCGCTTTCGCAGTCGCCGCGCATCTGGAGCCCGAAATCCTCATCGTCGATGAGGTTCTTTCGGTCGGAGACGCTGAATTTCAGAGGAAGTGCCTCGGTAAGATGGACGAGGTGTCCCGCCGCGAAGGTCGCACCGTACTGTTTGTGAGTCACAATTTGCAAGCCGTGAGACGGCTATGTAGCTCTGCAATCCTGCTGACATCCGGTCGCGTTGAAGCATACGGTCCTACTTTCGATTGCCTGAGGGCGTACACGAGCAAATTAACCGAAGCAGCTACGCTGCATTACCGCCGGCCGCTATCTAAACCTGAAGCTGAATGGTACATACAAGAGGCGTGGGTTGAGCAATCGGGAGACGTGACTACGAAGATTTCGCGCGACGAGCCAATTACCATCGTGATTGTCGCGCGCGGCTCAGCTACTGGCAAGATCGCTGCAGAATGCACATTGCGGGATCACCACCAATATCCAATATTATTCTGTGCGTCCGGCCATATTTTACATACCGAGATCAACATGACTCCGGGTATTTACGCCATCAGGCTAACCCTAGATCTTCCGCTTCTCGCGATCGGCCGGTATTACCTGGATCTAATGCTTGCGGAGTCCGGTAAACGGTTCTATGATGTAGCCGAATCAGCCATTTATTTCGATATCGGTAGCCGTTTGCGATCGGGATGGGAGTTTCGGCAGGACCGTGGGCAGGGTGCGCTCACGCTTGACGCCAATGCCTTCAGACTGGAGTGGGCCAAGATCTCTCCCACAACGCTGGAAGCGGTTGAGAAGGGGCAAAGCGTAGCTGGGCACATCAGCGACATAAGATTTGAAAAAGAGGCGCCGCTGTGAGGGCCCCAGAAAGGGGCGGCCCGGGCTGTCCGCGGACCCAGGAGGTCAACTCTGCATCGACGCTCACACGCGAGGCGCGATGCTGCTGGCCAAGATGAATTCGCGGGGCTCAGGTCCTGCAGGCGCCTGAACGCAGCAGGTAGATTGCACGCTGGGCGACGTTGTTGCTCTACCTCGCGCCTACCACAGAAGGCTTCAAAGTCGACGTGAACGCCCTCAGTGAGATGCGCCTGCGTCGCTTTATTTTACAGCTGAAGGGGCATCCCCGACGTGAAGAGCCCTCGGCGACGTGGGCTGCGTCGCTTTATTTTACAGTTTGAATGGCGCCGAAACTTAAGCTACTGATAAATTAACCCTAATTTTCTTGGCACGTGGATTGCGTTGCCTGTCGCGGAAGTGCTCTCAGAGCCGGGAGGAGGCTTAAAATGAGATTAGAACGGATCTTTGGCATTGCGGCGATTGGGTTTGGGATCGCGGCAGGCGGCTTCGTCGCTATGCCCCAAACCGCCTCGGCGGCAGCGTGTGGCGTGGGATGCACCTTCACTGCCACCCTGTTCACAGGCAGCGAACCACTATCATCGGCGGTGGGCTGGCAGGATATTGACGTGGCACATGCCCCCGGCTTTATCACGAGCGGCCCCGTCACTAATCAGGGTCTGACGGCGACCGGGGTGGGTGGTGTGTCAACCGGCGCACCGGGCAGCCCCAGCGGTGAATACGTCGGATCGCTCGCCAACGTCGCTGGGTCACCCTTTGCTGGCAATACCGACGACGCGTATTTCGCCGCCCAGCCTGGCGGGCAGGTGAATGTTACCTCGACGAGCCCGTTTAGCTCCAGCAACCCGTTCGCGCTAATCTGGGGCAGCGTAGACCCGCAGACGGGCAGGAATGTCTTCTCTAGTGGTGTGTTTTCAATCTCGGGCGCCGACGTGCTAGCGGCTTGTGCTGGCGCCACCGCAAGCGTATCGAGCTGTCTCGTGTCGATCTCGACGACCACGCCCTTCTCGAGCTTTAGCATCTCTGACGCGGCGGGAAGCACGAGCGCCTTTGAAGCCAGTTTCCGGGGAAATGTTCCTGAACCCGCTTCGCTGGCACTGTTCGGCACCGCTCTCGCTGGTCTCGGCCTGCTGCGGCGGCGGCGCCGCAAGAGCGCGTAAAGAAAGCTCGACGACCACCAAAGAACGGCGCCTACGGCGCCGTTCTCCGTTTCAGCCTCCTGGCGTGCGCGAAATGGCAGCTTCCCATGAGCGAAATTCGTTCCCTCACCGGATTACGCGGAGTCGCGGCTCTGTGGGTTATCGCCTTTCATCTTGAATTCGTCTGGGACCCGTGGAATGCCGCGCATGTCTTCGTCAACCATGGGTACCTTGGGGTTGATTTATTTTTCATTCTAAGCGGCTACATCATGGCGCGCACTTATGGCGGGCCATTCACACCCGCACGCTATGCCATCTTTCTGCGCAAGCGTTTCGCCCGCACATACCCGCTCTTTATCACGGTCACGCTTGCCGCGGTGGCTGTCGGCGCCGTCAGCGAAGCCCGGGAACAGATAATATGCGGTGTCGCGGCGCTGATCCCGAACCTGCTGCTGATCCAGAGCTGGGGGACGCCGTTCTGCCCGATCGTTAGCCCGTCCTGGTCGATCAGTACCGAATGGGCTGCTTATTTTTTGTTTCCATTGCTTTGGCTTTGCACAACCCGCTGGACGCGCGCTGCTGCGTGTATTGCGGCCGCGACCGTGCTCCTGCTCTCTTTGCTCTCAGACGAGACGGTGCACCAGGTCGGCTGTCGGATAGGTCCGCTAAATCTCGGCGCCGGCGAGACGTTTTTCCCGCTGCTGCGCTGCTTCAGTGAGTTCTCATTGGGCCTCATCGCTTACCGCGCCACCGGAGTCCGGGATGCATCGCTATGGGTGGCTGCGCTCATCATTGGCCTGCTCTGCTTCAAGGCCACCGACGTTCCGGTCGTCCTTTTATTTTGCGTCCTCGTTGCCATGCTGGGCCGCGATCGCGGGCCAGTAGCGGCCGTCCTCGGCTGGCGCCCTATATATTTCCTGGGCGAGGTTTCTTATTCAATCTACATGGTGCATTACCCGCTAATCGTGATTACCAGACCAGCTGTCGCGAATCTTCCCGTTGCCTACAGAAATAATGTGCTTGATATCATCGTTATCAGCGCGACGCTTGTATTGGCGACTGCGTGCCATTACTGGATCGAAAGGCCAGCCCGCCGGTGGCTGAGCCCAAGCAGGCAGCCGGCGGTCGCGCTCGCCGATTAGAACATCCGCACCGAGTTTGCGAGGGCAGACGCAGAGCGCTCTGCCGCTCTTGCTTTCGTTAATTGCGGATGCCGTCCGCACGGACAATCGAAGGGGACAAGCTGGGCATCTCCAAATTTTTCCAGAGTTGGAGCAACCCCTCACACGCGGGGGTAACGGCGCCATCGCGCAGCGCCAATCAGCAGCAGTGCGCTCAAGAGCAGCATCGCCGATCCGGGCTCCGGCACCCTCTGCCAATAGCCGACTACGTCGCATACTGTGGCGCCACACGTTCCAATGATGCCATCGCTTCCAATGGTACCGCCGTTTAGACCCAGGAATACCTCGTCGAACGTGGCGGTGAAGCCTATATTGATAGCCGCAAGCTGACTGGTTAGCTCAGTCCAAGAGATGCTGTAGCCGGTGAGGAAATCGGTGCATGCTGGGCAGAATGAGGGCGCACCAAAATCCGGCGGGGCGATTGTTACGCTGGGGGAAAAAAGATCGCGGAACACGAAACCGGGGTCGGTGACAACCGGCGGCGTATACGGCATGTGCAGTGGGCCGGCCCACGCTGCCGAGCCGATCTCGTTCGGGTTTGAGAGCGTTATGCTCACGATTGCCAGCGGTTGGGACGGCTGATGGCAGGGCACAACGAGAGTTCCCGCGTGGCAAGATGTCAGCGATGTCTCGAAAAAATCAAAAATGACGCTCGCTCGTGCAGGAGCGACGAACCCCAGTAGCAGCAGGCCGGCGGTTACGGCAGCGGCACCGAATTTCCCCATAACGGACCCCCCAATTTCGTTTCTACACAGATACCATCGCGATCACCCGGACATCAACTTCCATTGGCTTTGCGAGGGGTGGGCTTCATAAGCGGGCTTCATAGACTGTGGAAGTGTGGGGTCTGAACCCAGCGATACCGCCGGCCAAATACCGTGAGCGTCGGCGCGTCGTGCTAAGAGCCCATCCCCAAAATTGTTTGTGATTCCTCCTCTGGCAAGCATCGCGGCCGACGGTGCCGATCATGCGGCGGCTTGGCGACCAGCATCAATGCGCTGACTGACGCGCGGTCGCGCCGTCTACCGCTTGACTTCGTGCTGACACCTGGCCCAGGTCGGAGACAGCCCGGTTGGCCGCGGATCCGCTCGACTGGTTGCGCCCCGTGCGTGATGAACCACGAAACCATTGAGCAGGGCAGCCAAGCGGTGGGCGCGAAACAGCTGCTCCGCAGCCCTTCACAGGCAATTAGGCTTATCCACGAGCCGCTCTCGAAATGCGAAAACGCAACGTATTTTCAACAAAGAAGAAACTTTTTCTAATAGTTTGCAAGATTCCGGCGCTGCGCCGTTCTAAGTCCCTCGGTATCTGCCTCGCCGATCCGCGGAACTTATCTTCAAAAACCCCTTGCGACAAACGCCCGCGTCGCTTTCTTTTACAGGTCAAATGTCGTCGTAGTTATAAGAGACTGAGAATTAACCATATTTTGTCTTGGCACGAGTGTTGCTCGGCATGCCTCGTACGTGGTCTCTCATCTCTCAGGGGAGGAGTTCAAAATGAGATTAGAACGGATCTTTGGCATTGCGGCGATTGGGTTTGGGATCGCGGCAGGCGGCTTCGTCGCTATGCCCCAAACCGCCTCGGCGGCAGCGTGTGGCGTGGGATGCACCTTCACTGCCACCCTGTTCACAGGCAGCGAACCACTATCATCGGCGGTGGGCTGGCAGGATATTGACGTGGCACATGCCCCCGGCTTTATCACGAGCGGCCCCGTCACTAATCAGGGTCTGACGGCGACCGGGGTGGGTGGTGTGTCAACCGGCGCACCGGGCAGCCCCAGCGGTGAATACGTCGGATCGCTCGCCAACGTCGCTGGGTCACCCTTTGCTGGCAATACCGACGACGCGTATTTCGCCGCCCAGCCTGGCGGGCAGGTGAATGTTACCTCGACGAGCCCGTTTAGCTCCAGCAACCCGTTCGCGCTAATCTGGGGCAGCGTAGACCCGCAGACGGGCAGGAATGTCTTCTCTAGTGGTGTGTTTTCAATCTCGGGCGCCGACGTGCTAGCGGCTTGTGCTGGCGCCACCGCAAGCGTATCGAGCTGTCTCGTGTCGATCTCGACGACCACGCCCTTCTCGAGCTTTAGCATCTCTGACGCGGCGGGAAGCACGAGCGCCTTTGAAGCCAGTTTCCGGGGAAATGTTCCTGAACCCGCTTCGCTGGCACTGTTCGGCACCGCTCTCGCTGGTCTCGGCCTGCTGCGGCGGCGGCGTCGCAAGAGCGCGTAAAGAATCGCGACACTCAGTTGAGGAAGCAAGAGCGGCGCCCTTCGGGGCGCCGTTTTCCTTCTCGGGCTTGGGCCCGCGCCGACATCAGCCGACGCGACGCCGATTGAGGAGCGAGCCTCGCCGCCGTCAGCGGAACATTACAGGCGCGGGCGCGCGCGAACGGTTCAGATTAAGCAACCCTACGTTGGCTGCGCAGCCGCATCAAAGCCACCAGTCCGATCCGAAGATCTCGGCTATGGCATACCGCTGGCCGCAGCCCATGTCTACCGACGTCGCAATCTGCGCTCTAGGTCCACCGACGTTTCCATACCTGGAACATCAAAACATTCCATAACGCGTATTGCCAATTTCTCTGGCCCGACAGGTGTTCTGCCCATTTCTGCCGAATGGGGGCAGGATGAAGCAAGCCCTCAGCGCGCATCGCTGTTGAATCGAGTAGATCTTCGGCCCAATCTCTGAGCGGCCCGCGCAGCCAGACTGCAATCGGCGATTCGAACCCCTGTTTTGCACGTTCGAATAGGGGGCGCGGTACCCGACGAGCCAAAATGTCCTTTAGGATCAGTTTTGTGTTTGCACCTGCGACCTTGCGCTCGCGCGGCAGCCTTAGCGCGAACTCCACAACACGATGATCGAGTATGGGGCAGCGCCCCTCCAAGCTGACTGCCATTGTCGCGCGATCGACCTTGGTTAGGATGTCATCCGGTAAATACGTTACCAGATCGATCGCCGGCATGCGGTCCCGAAAATCCGGGGCCGCACCGCCCGTCTTCCCCATCCAGATTGGGTCAACCGGCTCGGTCGCACCCGGGACCAATGCTTCCGGCTGAGGCCACAAGCTGCGGATTTCCCGGAATATTAGCTCGCTGGTTGGAAGCTTCATCCACCCGGCAAATTTGTGCACGCGGTCACCCAGTCTATCCGGCCGCGTTGAGCTGGGCAGGACATGGGCGAGCGAGTCCCAAATTGCCGGTTTTGGCGCGGCGAGCAGTGCAGCCAAACCGTGTCGAGCGGCGAGCGGCAATGCTCCAGAAATGCGATTAAGCCATGCTCCAAACTGATACCAGGGATAGCCGTAAAAGAGCTCGTCACCGCCATCACCTGAGAGCGCAACCGTCACGTGGCGACGGGCGAGCTCCGCGACGAGGAGTGTGGGAATCTGCGAAGCATCGGCGAACGGTTCGTCAAACCACTCGGCTAAATTCGGGATCAGCTCGAGGGCGGCTTTGGGTGCGACGTAGAGCTCGGTGTGATCGGTTCCGAGGTGCGCGGCAATCGCTTTGGCATAGGGTGCCTCGTTATAACGCGGCTCCTCGAAGCCGATAGAGAACGTCTTTATAGCGCGCGAGCTCTGCTCTTGCATGAGTGCGACGACTGTCGAGCTGTCGATCCCACCTGATAGGAACGCACCCAACGGAACGTCGGCAATCATGCGGCGCCGCACGGCATCGCACAGCAGGTGATCGAGCTCGTTTGTTAGGTCATGGCCATTCGCGCTTGCCCCTTGGGATTCCACCTCGGAGGGATGCCAATAGACATGCTCTGTAGGTTCACCTGCGCACTGCCCATCGATGCGAATTTCCAGAGCGGTCCCTGGCTTTAGCTGGCGGATATTCTCGAACACCGAGTGAGTGGATGGAAAATAGCCGAAGCGGAAATAGCTGGTCAGCGCGTTACGATCGATTGTCTGCCCGCATGCTGGGTGGGCCATGAGGGCCTTCAGCTGTGAACCGAACAGCAGGGTTCCATCAAATCGGCCGTAGTAGAGCGGCTTTTTGCCGACTCGGTCGCGCAACAGCCAGAGGGTGCGCCTATGAGCATCCCACCAAGCCAGCGCGAACATCCCGACAAGACGTTTGGCACTGGCGAGAACTCCCCAGGCCTCGAAGGCTTCGAGAAGCACCTCAGTATCGGAATGGCCGCGGAACCTGGTGCCACGCAGTTCGAGCTCGGATCTGAATTCCTCGGGATTGTAGACTTCGCCGTTATAACAAATGACCGAGCGGCCGCTGCCGGAGACCATAGGCTGCGCACCGGCTGCGCTGAGGTCAACAATCGAGAGCCTTCGGTGGCCGAAGGCGACGCCGGTTGCCGCGTCCGCCCATGTGCCTCCCGCATCAGGTCCCCGGTGGGTAATGCGATCGGCCATCGTGCGCGCGAGCGCCGCCGCATCTTGATTGCCAAAGCGGCGCTTGAGATCGAGAAAACCCGCAATCCCGCACATAGTTTATCCTTGATGATTCGAGCTCGATAGTCCGCGCGCAAGCAGCCGGGCTTAGACGGAGACAGGCGCCAATTCGTAACACCCGGCGCGGCGCGGGTGCAATATCCACGGGTCTTAACTGGGTCTACTGAACCTTCGGATCGAGCCGATTACCAATATATAATGCGTATCTCGGTTTCTTGGTATCTTCGGCATGATTAGTTGCGCGCGCTCCTGCATTTTACGGGCCGGATAGTGAGCGGGGCAATTCTTGCGGAACTTCCGGCGGCGCATTAGTTTTGATCGCATCGAGATGAGCAAGCCCGATCCGATTTCGCCTTTGCGCCCAAAGCCGGCCGAGCCAGCCTCTTCCGGCAGATTGCGTGTGCTCGTATTTACTACGGTTTTCCCCAGTCCGGGAATGCCGTTGCATGGCAGCTTCGTGCTGGAGAGAATTAGGCGCTTGGCCGAGTTAGCCGATATTGAGGTGATCGCCCCTATCCCCTGGTTTCGAGCATTTCGGATCCGAACTCCGGTCCGGCAGGACAACAGAATCATCGCGATCCGGCATCCGAGGTTCTGGTACACCCCCAAAGTACTAAAGTGTTTTCGCGGTTTTTTTCTCTTTCTTTCGACGCTTCATCGGATTGCACAATTACGCAAGGCATTTGATTTCGATCTCATAGATGCGCATTTCGCCTATCCCGACGGTTTTGCTGCGGTCCTTCTAGGTCGGTGGTTTCGTCGTCCGGTTTGCATAACGCTGCGAGGAACAATCGTCCAGTGGTGGAAGCGTCCGCTGGGAAGATGGCTCTGTCTTTGGGCTATGCGCGGTGCTGAGCGCATCATCGCCGTCGCCGAAAGCCTGGCTATGTACCCGCGATTGGCCGGGATTCCGGACGGCCGCATTGCAACAATCCCCAATGGGGTCGACATTGAGCGGTTCCAATTAATGGATCGCGCGGCGGCGAGGCAAAGCATCGGTTTGCCGGCGCATGGACGGCTGATCGTGTCGGTCGGTCACATTTCTCCTAGAAAAGGTTTTCACCGCGTCATCCGCAGTTTACCGCGCGTCCTCAAAGCCTGCCCGGATGCCCGCTTCGTCATCGTTGGCGGCAGGGGTGCTGAGGAGGACAACAGCGCGGCGCTTCATGCGTTGGTGCAGCGGCTTGGGATCTCCGAACACGTCCAGTTCGTTGGAGCGAAGGGCCCCGACCAGGTTGCGCTTTGGTTGGGGGCCGCTGATCTTTTTGTCCTTGCCAGCGATTTTGAAGGATGCCCGAACGTCATCTTGGAAGCCATGGCTTGCGGCCGGCCGGTCGTCGCGACGAAAGTTGGCGATATCGAGCGCATGGTGCCGAGCTTTGCCGGAATCTTGTTTGATGATCCGGAGGACGATCTTGCGCTTGCCAATTGTATTGAGACGGGGTTGAGCCGTCAGTGGGATGAAGAATGTATTCGTAGACACGTCGTCGCGCGATCATGGAATGATGTGGCCCAAAGAGTGACCACTGAATGGCGCCTGGCATTGAGCTCATTCAGCGCACGAGGCTCCCGCACTGCCGTCATACAGGCTACACTTCCGAGATCGCAGCCGCCCCAATGAATCATGTGCCAGGCATTTTGGTTTGGTTGCTCCCATCTCTTGTCTGATTAGTTTCCCTGTAGAATAAAGAGCTTGATTTGAGAGTCCAATGCCATACGTGGCAGTCAGCATCTCGACTTGCCGCAGAATATGTAGAAATCGTTCGTGCATTTGGCAGCAATAACGAGATGCGGGACTGGGCTGAAGGCTATGTGCATGGGCATGCGGGCCGGCTGCAGTGGGATGTGGACTTCTTAGTCTCTAATTATAGCTTTTCAAGCTGTTTGAACGTTGGAGGAGCGCCATTCCTCTTCGAATATCTAATATCAAAATCTAGACCAGAGTTGAGGCTGACCAGTCTGGATCTCGATCCTTTGCGGTTTCCAGCAGCATCTCGCATATTGGGTACTGAAGTAGTACAAATGGACATCGAACGCACGAATACGGCTGCGATCACATCCTTGGGCCAGTTCCAATGTGTCGTCTTCTGTGAAATATTTGAACACTTGAGAATAGACCTGCTGCGGACAGTCAACTCGCTGGCGCAGCTGATAGCCCCGGAGGGGATCTTATATCTGACAATGCCAAATGGTCTTGGTCTGTCAGCATGGTTGACCAAGTTTATTAATGGGCGCACTGGTCCCGACCCAGTTTCGGAATGGCGCAAGCTGACCCAAATCGGCCATATGGGTCACGTCCGGGAATATTCGCTTTGTGAACTTCAAGGAGTGTTGGAGGAGTGCGGCTTACGTGTTGAGCGGTATTTCTTCAGGCGGCAATCATCCTTTCGGGGCACAATTCGGTCAAGAATCCGCGACACGGCGCAAGCTGTGGCAATGAAGGTAATACCTTCCTTGGGCGATGAGATCGGGGTGGTCGCACGCCGCCGAGCCCGTTAATGGAGGCGGGCGGGCGGACCTATTCACGTCCGAGATCGTGCGACCCCGTTCGCTTCGCCTGCTGCTTCACCCGTGAACGGCGAGCAAATCGCCGAGCCGGAGCCGTTCTTTTTAGGGCACCGAAGCCGAATTGTTGATCGCCTCTGATAAAGGCGCCGTCCTGGACAGGAAGTCATCCATTGCCCGTTCAGCGGTATTAAGGTTCAGGGCTCCAGAATATGTGACCGTGGCGAGGACAGGCGACTTAGCTGTGGGGCGTACCGCATTCAGGGCTTGTGTTAGCCGGGCCTTAATCCCAGTCCCACTCGGGCGGCCATTGAGCCACAGTCCAGTCGCGACGGCAGCATATGTATTTTCTGTTGCGAGTTCCGTTATCCGCCATACGGGGCCGTTTGGCCCGCCGTCTACCGTGATATCGCCGGTTTGGAGGATCACGTCTTTAGCGTCGGGAGGCGTCGTCGCAGCCCGCACAGACAGAAATAGCGGGCGCACGCCAATGCGGGGTGGGTAGCGGCGCAGCGTAAGCACAAAAACGTCCCCACCGCACCGATAAGCGCTGGAATGGAGATTGCCTCGTGGACTGAGACTGTCCTCGGCAGACGGGATGGCTGGCACGGACGACAACGGCACAATTGTACATTCTGATAGGGATGGCGCATAGAGCGGTGCCGCATCGGATTCGCCAGTGCCACTCTGGTCCAAATAATTCGCAGCCATTGCAGGCACGCCAGCCAGCAATATCATCAAAACGAGCGCAATTGCTGAAGGTAGGATGGTACGGGCCGAAATTGCTGACTTTCCGGGTACGGCCGTACGGGTCTCCTGCCGAAACGCCAAGCCAATCAAGACGAGGACAGATCCGATAAGCAAGTAAAAGAGCCAGCCCCATAGGACGTGGCCCGCGTCGACTGCTTCCGCATTGCCGATGAAATGCGCTATCAGAATGATCCCTACGACCCGGAGGCAATTGCCTACGACAGCTACAGCAAGGGAGAGCAAAATAAATAAGCCACGGCGAAGCGGACTCGTAAACATGAGGCACGCAAACAGCGTGCCGAAAGCCGCGGATGCAATCAGAAATCGAAGACCGGAGCAGGCCTGATGCACGAGAAACGTGCCCTCCGGGGTCTCAATGGTAATGCCGTCCGAAAAGTTTGTGATCCCCAGCAGGTCGAGGCTGCCCGTAGTGAAATGGACCACTAGGTTCTGCAATGGCGTCACGACGAATTCGCCAAACGGTACCAGGAAGAAAAGGTACAGCAATGGCGCGGAAAGCGCTCGCCACATGCGTAACCCGAGGAGGGAGGCTACTAAGAGCTGGAACAGTGTCATGGCCATCAGCTGCCGGCCTTCCATGATTCCAAGCCGGTTTGCCATGAACCATCCCAAAGCAACCAAAATTGCGGGGATAGCTAGCCAGGGAGCGGGCCGGAGCGTTGTTGCCGCTGCAGCGTGCCGACGCTCCCAAGCAAGATAAGCCGCCACTGGAAGGACGAGAAAGCAGTGGCTATACGCGTCCGAGTTCATCCAAACTTCGAGTGCGGTCGAAATCTCCGGGAAAAAGATCAGCGCGAAGCAAACAGTGCCGAGGGCGACCGCCGTGGCGCTGACCGCCCAGTCACGTCGCGATGATGCTTCAGCTGATACGGCCGTCAGAGACGTTGAGGGTGCATTTACCATCAATTCGCAAAACCTGAGTGAGACGCTCGCGGTGACGGGACGGGTCCCTCGCCATTCCCGGTCCGAGCAATTCGTTGAATGACAGCGGATTAGAAACCGAGCGGTACCTTCATTAACCCGTTTGGCTGTGTTTAGTCATGGATTCGAGTGTCTCCCCCATGCAGCAACCGAGCCAGCCATTGGCTAGTCGACGTCTTTGATGCCGAAGAGAACTATGCCATCTCGACGGGGTCAACAACCATTTCCTTTGGCGCGCAAGGATCGCATAATCTCGCAGCAGCAGAACTGGTCTTTTCCCATCGATGCCACCGGCATAGAGTTCTCGGAAACGCAGTTTTGAAGGCAAACAGATTTGCGAAAGTCGTGCGAGCCGTTAATCTTGTTTTTTCAGTTTAGCTGGGCTTTAGCTTGAAACCGACCCGGGTAGCCGTTATTGGATCGCAGTACTGGTTCTCATTTTATTTTCAGGTAGCAGCTCGGCGGGGGCACGATGGGAGGTGTGAAGCGGTCCGCTTTCGCTGCCAAACAGGTTCAGCTACGCCGGCCAACGATGCAAGCCTCCGATGGGATGCCGCTTCTCGCTCCCAACGCGCGGCAAATTGCCGAGCCGTCGTCTGCGCGACCGCTATTGATCGTGGCCGTTGATACCGAGGCCGAATTTGACTGGGACGGTCCCTTTTTGCGCACCCTTACCAATGTACGCAATTTGCGGCACCAGGCGAAGGCACAGGAGATTTTTGATCGCTTCGGCGTTCGACCTGTCTACCTCGTAGACTATGCAGTAGCGACGCAGGCCGAAGGCTACCTGCCCCTGAAAGAAATAATTCAATCCCAACGTTGCGAGATCGGTGCGCATTTGCATCCCTGGATAACCCCGCCGTTTGTCGAACAACTGAGCGATCGGACATCGTTCAGCCAAAACCTCCCCGCCTCGGTACAAAAGGAAAAGCTGTCGCGTCTAACCGAAGCCATTGTATCGAATTTAGGAGTCCAGCCAGTGTCGTATCGCGCAGGCCGGTATGGTGTTGGTGAGGAAATTGCCGAGATTTTGAATTCCCTGGACTATTCAATTGATATGAGCGTGCAGCCTGGGATCGATATGCGCTACCGAAATGGCCCAGATTTCCGGAAGGCAGTTGATAAGCCTTATTGGTTTGGGGGACGGGGGGCTTTGCTCGAAATACCTGCGACCTGCGGCTTTGTCGGTCTAATCGCCCATCCGGCCTTCCCAAAATCATTGAGTGTTCAGGTTTACAAGCAAATTGCGCGGCCACGACTCAATCAGATGCGTTCGCTCGGTATGTTTGCTCGGCTGTGTCTTCTCGAACGAATTCCCTTGACTCCGGAAGGGGTTACGTCGAGCGAGTTGCGCCGGGTCACATCCATGCTCCTATCGCACGGTCAGCGCGTGTTCGTGCTCAGTTATCACAGCTCCTCGCTACAGCCCGGGAACACTGAATATGTTAAGTCGGCCGCGGAGCTGTCGCAGTTCCTCGCGAGGATCGAGAGCTACCTTGAATTCTTTATGGGCGAACTTGGTGGCATGTCCATGACCCCGGCCGAGCTTCGGGCTACATTATTACCACGCGAAAGTGGTGTTGCCGGTCCGAGCTGAAGCTGGGAAAGCCCGAATAGGTTAATCAATCGTCATCTACGGACTTGATAGAGGGAGTTCGTGCCGATGCGCATA
>Ga0185299_10001646_pt1 | contig 40398 bp, 33 predicted proteins | sample PaiPotPPA55metaG_FD_128002 | JGI IMG/M metagenome (GOLD analysis project Ga0185299, IMG submission 128002) | Iron sulfur acid spring bacterial and archeal communities from Banff, Canada, to study Microbial Dark Matter (Phase II) - Paint Pots PPA... ...
AACAACCATCCGTTCCGAAGTGTCCACTTATTCCCCAAGTGGACACTTCCGTTGTGCCCACATGGGCCATCATCCTTGACTACTCACACTTTTCACAGACGGCCTGAAGCGTACCCTTACGGCTCAGCGGCCGTTGGCGTAGTTTTTTACGTCGACGGGTTCGTACATTGTGGCGGTGGCGGCGTGGGCTTTTTCATAGGCGGTGATATCTCCTTCGTGCTGCAGCGACGTGCCGATATCATCTAGACCTTTCAGCAGAACTTCTTTGCGCGACGGGGCCAGATCGAAGCGGAACATCAGGCCGTGCCGGTCAGCGATGGTTTGATTCGGGAGATTTACCGTCAGCATGTAGCCTTCTTCTTTTTCCGTGCGCTGGAAGAGTTCTTCGACCTGCTCTTCGCTCAGTGACGCGGGCAGAATCCCGTTCTTGAAACAATTGTTATAGAAAATGTCCGCGTAGCTTGGCGCGATGATCACGCGGAAGCCATAGTCTTTCACGCCCCAGGGCGCGTGCTCTCGGCTCGAGCCGCAGCCGAAATTGTGGCGCGCCAGCAGGACCGATGCGCCTTCGTATCGCGGAAAGTTCAGGACGAACTCGGGATTCGGTTTCTCGCCCGGCAGATAGCGCCAGTCATAAAACAAAATCCGCCCGAATCCTTGCCTTGTCAGCGCTTTTAGGAATTGCTTTGGCACCATCTGGTCGGTATCCACATTGACCCGGTCCAGCGGCGCGACCATTCCGGTGTGCGTGTTAAACGGTTCCATTCGATTCGGGCTCCCAAAAACTCAAATCACTCTTCGCGAAATCACTAAGGCATCCCAATCGTGACAGCGTGCCGAGAAAGGGCACAGCGTGCTGTGCCCCTACAAATCATGTTCACTCGACAGAGGCGACATCCAGCGAACGTACATCTACAAAGTGGCCGGCGATCGCGGCCGCTGCTGCCATGACCGGGCTGACCAGATGCGTCCTACTGTCTTTGCCCTGGCGTCCCTCGAAATTGCGATTGGACGTGCTGGCACTGCGCTCGTGCGGCGGTAGGACGTCGGCGTTCATGCCGATGCACATGCTGCAGCCTGCGTCGCGCCACTCGAAGCCTGCTTCGCGAAAGATTTTGTCGAGGCCTTCTTTTTCGGCTTGCGCTTTGATACCGCGCGAGCCGGGCACAATCAGCGCTTGCTTGATGCTTGCCGCAACGTGCTTGCCCGCTACCAGATGAGCTGCTGCGCGCAAATCATCCAGGCGGGAATTCGTGCACGACCCGATGAACACTCTGTCCACTGGGATGTCCACGATCGGCGTGCCTGCTTTCAGGCCCATGTATTTCAGCGCGCTCTCTGTGGCTTTCTGATCGTTGGGATCATGGAATGACCCCGGCTCCGGCACGCGTCCCGTCACGCTTGTCACCATGCCTGGATTTGTGCCCCACGTGACTTGCGGCGCGAGTTCCTGCGCCTGTAGCTCGACAGTCATGTCAAACTTCGCGCCGTTGTCGCTGCTCAGCTTCTTCCATCCCGCAACCGCGTCCTCAAACGCTTTCCCACGCGGCACAAATGGCCGCCCTTCCATATAGGCGAACGTCGTTTCATCCGGCGCAATCATTCCGGCGCGCGCGCCGCCTTCAATCGTCATGTTGCAGACAGTCATGCGCCCGTCCATGCTCAGGTCGCGGATCGCTTCTCCACCGTATTCCGCGACGTGCCCGGTGCCGCCGCTGATTCCGATCTTGCCGATGATTGCCAGAATGATGTCCTTCGCCGTCACGCCGCGCGGGCGCTTGCCGTGCACCAGGATGTGCAGCGTCTTGCTGCGCGATTGCACGAGGCACTGCGTCGCCAGCACATGCTCGACTTCGCTCGTGCCGATGCCAAACGCCAGCGTGCCAAACGCTCCGTGCGTCGAGGTGTGGCTGTCGCCGCAGACAATCGTCTGCCCCGGCTGCGTTACGCCCAGCTCCGGTCCGATGATGTGCACGATGCCCTGGTTGCGGCTGTTCATGTCGAAAAGCCGCACGCCGGTCTCGCGGCAATTCTTTTCCAGTGCTTCAAATTGGAGCCGGGCATCTGTATCAATAATAGGGAGCGTGCGGTCTTTCGTCGGGACGGAGTGGTCCATCACGGCAAATGTCAAATCGGGGCGGCGGACTTTGCGGCCTTCGGCGCTCAGCCCCGCAAATGCCTGGGGCGACGTGCCCTCATGGATGAGGTGCCGGTCAATATAGATGAGCGCGGGCTTTCCCGCCTCTTCATGTACGACGTGCGAATCCCAGATTTTTTCGTAGAGTGTTTTTGGCGGCATGTTAGTTCGTCTCAGATTTTAACACTCTAGAAACGTATGTCCAATTTGCGCGTTCCACGCGTGAGCCGGGTTGCCGGTCGCGCGGCTACTTTTGGGTGCGACTTGTTTCGTGACAGATGCAAAAGCGCACAGGCAAGAGTGCCTGTGCTACTCCGCGAGCCGCGGTCCAACCAGCTAGCGCCGAATGCTTACGGCTGCGGCGTTGGCTTCGTAGCCATCGTCCTTCACGGTTTCTTCGGCTTTTGCGCGAAGCGTTTTTTCGTCGGCGTCTTTTGACGCTTTGCAATGACGGCGGATCACTTCTTCGCCACTTTCGATGCGGATCAGCCAGTCCGACTTCCCGTTATCCCAGGAAACTTCCACTCGATCGGCACGCATAGCTCCTCCACTGCAATCCGGGCGACATTGTAGCCCAAGCTTGGGAACAAGAGAACCCGTGACCTGCGATTCGCGATCTGTGGAACAGGGAAGAGACAGCCAGGATTGGCTGTCCCACTCGTCGTCCTGGACAGAGAACCTTGGGCGTCCGGCTGGTTAACAATAAGACCCCCGCCCCCGGGTTTTTTTGTAAGTGCGGATTCTAAAGGACTTTAAGTTCTGTGTTTTGGAAGTGCGGATTCCAAAGGGGTTACGGGCATGTTTTTTGTAAGTGCAGATTCTAAAGGGGATAGTGGCGTTTTGCGGTCGCTGAAGGGAAGCGGGATGATGCCGTGGAAAAAGCGAAAGGGTTCGGACTGACACGGCCGCGCTACGCAGGCTGGGATGAAGATCGCATAGCGCCGAGGCACAGGGCCTGGAAAAGGAAGAGAAAGCAGAAGCAAGATTTGGTGGCGCGAGGTGGTTGCGTGAGTTAAACATAGGGAATAATAGCACGGTAGTTACCGATTGTCAATTACTATTTTGTTTACTGAGTAGATGATTCGAACGGGGAGTGCGGATTCGAATGAGGCTAACGGAAGTCGAGTGATTGGAAGGGGTTGGCGGGAGTGAGACGGTTTTGTGAGACTGTGGAAATGCGTGGAAAAGACAAAATCTCCCCCACGAGAAGCCTGTGGATGGGCACCCTCCAGCGGCGCGTACATTAGTTAGTACCCGGGGCTGTCTCACGGGCTGCTATGAATCGCGCCATAGATCTCATGCACGAACTGGTCGGGTTGCACACGACCATGCCCCCAGCGTACGTTGAGGTCTGCTGGCGGGTGGTCGGCCGGAATTTGATTCTCGGTTCGCCCCCCGATAATCAGATCTTGAAACAAGGGAATTAGAAGGAATGAGCCCGAAACTTTCGAGGGAGGAGCGAGCTCGCGTTTTTTCAGTTCGGCGATGTGTTTTTGGTAGTAGTCGGAGAGGCAAGAAACCCAGAATTTGTAGGGGGCGCATTGCTTGTCGCGGGTGACGAGCCATTGGCGTTGTTCTTGGCGGAGGGCTTCGCGGTCCGAGCGGTTAAGCTTGGAGAGCAGAGTTTTGTAGAGGGCGTTCAATTGAACATCGAGGTTTGCAAGAGTGTCGACGTGGCAGATGGCCCGTTCTACCTCCCCAGTGGCTTTCGTGCAATCGTAGCTGGTGGGAAAGACGCCGGTTTTTTGGATGGACGCGATGGAAAATTCCTTGCCGTTCCATTTGTACTTGATGATGAGCGGGGTGTCGCGATCGGAGTCGTCGCCAAAAGTAGCGACGAGAAGGCCGTCTTCGACGGAGAGATCGTAATTGCGGTTGCCGAACAGGTTGTCGTAGGTCTTGGGGTCGGCCTCGGGGATTTTCAACTCTGCCAACTCACCATCCGAGTCGCGTGAGAACACGGAATGGATGTCCGGGCCGGCGGTTCCCGTCATGCAGGTGGAAGCGACGACGATGGCTTGCTTGGTGCCGTCACCTTTGAAGTCGAAATAGTCGAGCCTATAGAAATAGAGGGGAGGATCGTCGGGGCATTCATTCAGTTTGTTGATCCACTTAGCGATTTCTTCTTTTTCGATGGGCTTTGTTTTTTGCGCGCGGGCGCAGGGAATGAAGGATAAGCAAACGAGAATGGCGATGGTGCGAATGAGAGTCACGACGCAGCGAGAAGCGTTTCTTTCTCTCCTCTTATTGCATCATAGCGCCGGGCTTGTAATACGGACAGGTCACGAGCCGTGTCCAAAAAGGGAAGAGCAGTTCGCCTCAGAAGGCGGACGTACGGCCCTTCGAAGGATGACCCTCGCAGAATCCCAAAGGAAATGACCACTGGCCGCGGCTATTCGGCGCGGAGGGCTTCGACGGGATCTACTGCGGCGGCGCGGCGCGACGGAAGATAACTGGCGATGAAGGCCGTGGCGATCAGGCCGAGGGTTACGGCCACGTAAGTGATGGGGTCGATGGGGTTGACGTGGAAGAGAAGCGACGACATCAGGCGCATAACAATGATGGCGGCCGCTAGGCCGAAGGCTACGCCGATGGAGGTGAGAATAAGGCCGTGCCGGACGAACATGCCGGTGACGGATTGCTGTTGCGCGCCGAGCGCCATGCGGATGCCGATTTCGCGGACGCGTTGGGAGACAGAGCAGGAGATGACTCCGTAGATGCCGACGACGCCGAGGAGCAAAGCCATGCCACCGGCGACGGCGAGCATGATCAGAGTGAAGGAAGTGCGGGCCATGGAGCGCGTGTAGAAATAATCGAGGGTGTGAAGGCTGAAGAGCGGGAGATTGGGATTCACGGACCAAACAGCTTCGCGGATTTCCTTCAGAAAAGCTTCAGAACCGGCGAGTGAACTGCGAATGGCGAAGGCAACCTCGCGGCGAACGGTCGTGGCATCGCCTTCGAAGTGGTCCATCAAGATTGGCCAATAAACGGCGGAGGTCGGTTTTTGGTTCACACCGTCGTCGTAGAGACTGGCGGCAACGCCGATGACTTCGCGCCAATCGTCGGTCGTGGCGACGCGAATGCGTTTGCCGATGGCCTTGGCGGGCGTGTCCCAGTATTCGCGGGCGAAATTCTCGGAGACGATGGCAACGGGGCGCTTTTGGTAGATGTCGGTCCAGGTGATATCGCGGCCGGCGACGAGGGGAGTGCCCATCGTCGAGAATTCGCCGGGAGTGATGGATTTGAAGCGGCGAAGAGGCGGGAGTTCGCCTTCGCGGTAGGTGCGGTCCTGGGCGAAGATGGGATCGTTGTTGCCGCTGCCATCCATGGGAATGGCAGTGGTAATGGCGACAGAGCGAACGCCGGGAATCGCGGAGATTTTTCCTAATATTTCCTCATACATGTGAACGACGGCTTCGCGTTCCTTGACTTGCGTTTCAGGGACGAAGATGCGGAAGGTTTGAAGTTGCGCGGGATCGGAGAAGCCGGGATTGACGTGCGTAAGAGCCCGGAACGTGCGGACCATGAGGCCCGAGCAAATCAGCAGGACGAGAGCGAGAGCCACTTGCACCACGACGAGAACGCTGCGGGCGCGATGCTGCTCGCGGCTTTGGCTGTTAGCGCGGCCGCCTTGGCGAATGCCGGTGCTGAGGCGGACTCCGGCATATTTGAAGATGGGGATGGAGCCGAAAAGAATGCTGGCGAGAATGGAGACGGCAAAGGTGAAGAGCATGACAGGGCCATCTATGCCGATTTCGTTGATGCGAGGGATGCCGGACGGAGCTATGGCGACGAGCGTGCGCAGGGCGGCGAAAGCGAGGCCCAGGCCGATAGCGCTGCCGAGCGAACCGAGAATGAAACTCTCGATGAAGAGTTCGCCGGCGATGCGGTAGGGGCTGGCACCGAGGGCAGAGCGGACGGCGAGTTCCTGGCTGCGGCCTTCGATACGGACGAGAAGAAGATTGGCGACGTTGGCGCAGGCGATGAGTAGAACGAGGCCAATCGATCCCATGAGGACCCAGAGCGTGCTCCCGACATCACCGACGACATCGTTTTTGAGCGGGCGGAGTTTGGGGCCGATGTGGGCATCTTCAAAGAGTTTGAGGCTGAACCCTTCAGGAGCCGGGAACGAACTCATAACGATAGGAAGCATGCGCGCGACGTCGGCGCTGGCCTGCTCGATGGTAACGCCTGGTTTGAGGCGAGCGATGCCTTCGTAGCTGTAGTTGCCTAAGTGGATTTTGTTGCGGTCCCATTTGAAGGGGAGATAGAGGGCCTGGTCCTGCCAATCGAGAAAATGAAAACTCTGTGGAAGCACGCCGATGATTTCGCGGGGCTTGCCGTCGACGGTGAGGAACTGGCCGATGACCGAGTTGGAGCCGCCGAATTTCTTGCGCCAGTAGCCGTAGCCCAGGATGACGGTGTCAGGAGAGCTGGGGGAGTCGTCCTGGCGAGTGAAGATGCGACCAAGCATAGGAGTGACACCAAGGAGCGGGAGAGTGCCGTCGGTGACGAGGAGGTCGTCGACTTGTTCGGGTTCAGCAAGGCCGGTGACGCTGACAGTGTCGCCTTGGTAGACGCCGACGTCCTGGAAGGATTTATTTTGTTCGCGATAGATAAAGTAGTGGGAAGGTGCCATGTTGAGGTCGGTTATGTTAATGCCGGGAGCGGTGTGCCAGACGCCGATCAGTTCGTTGGGCTTCGGATAGGGAAGTGGTCTGAGCAGGACGCTTTCTAGGACGCTGAAGATGACCGTATTGCCGCCAACGCCTGCGGCGAGAGTGACTAGCGTGATGGCGGTGAAGAGCGGGGCGTGCGCGAGACGGCGGAAGACTTGCTTCAGGTGGAGCATGAACGTGCGCATTGGCGAAGCCTCACGGGAGCGGTACCTTTGCTTAAGCTAAAGCGTTAGGCAGAACCCTCAATGTTTAAGACGAAAGACTCACGCGGAAGTTCCATGAAGTTTGGCGGTGGAGAAATAAATAGGAGTTGGGTGCGTACATAGGAAATAGAAGCTGGTGCCGACGTGTGCGTACCACCGGGTCTGGACTGGTTTGCAGAACGGGCCGAGGGGTGTAGACTCGCGGCACAGCAGCGAAAATGCCGCGGGTGGTGGCGGCGGAGGAGTTGGTCTCGATGGGTCAATCTATTCCTTTTGGACAACATATTGCGAGACAGCCGATGACGGCGCGAGTTGGAGCGGGAGTTGGTGCGAAGGTGGAGTCCGTGCCGTGGACGATTTGGTGCATTGTTGCGGGGGTTGTGTGCGGGATGATTGGCGGACCTTGGGATATTTCGTGGCACATGTCGATCGGGCGGGACACGTTTTGGACGCCGGCGCACATCATGATTCAGATGACCGGGGTGCTGGTGGGGATTGCGTGTGCCTACATGATTTTGACGGCGACGTTTGGGCACGATGCGGCGAAGCAGGACGCGTCGGTGAAAATTTGGGGATTTCGGGGTCCGCTTGGTGCGTTCATCGCAGTGTGGGGTTGCGTTGCGATGCTGACGTCGGCCCCATTCGACAATTGGTGGCACAACGCGTACGGACTGGATGTGAAGATTGTTAGCCCACCGCACACGTTGCTGTCGCTGGGTTCGCTGGGGATCAAGATTGGGCTGATGGCGTTGATGGCTGGGTTGATGAACCGCGCAGTGGAAGGCGTGCGCCGTACGCTGGGAGCGCTGTTACTTTTTATCGGAGCGGGCTGCGTGGCGCAGATGGGATTGATACTGACGGGCAGTACATGGCCGACAGAGATGCACAACGCGGGGTGCTATCTGGCGGTGGCGATTGCAATCCCGGCTGTGCTGATTGCACCGGCGTGGGGATCGCGACTGCGATGGGGCTGCACATGGGTCGCGGGGATTTATACAGCGGTGTTGCTGGCGTTTGAGTGGATCCTGCCGTTATTTCCGGCGGAGCCGAAGCTGGGACCGGTCTATCAACACATCACGCATTTGGTGCCGCTGCGGTTTCCCATGCTGTTGATTGTGCCCGCGATTGTGTTGGACCTCTTGTGGCGCAAGACGGGTGCGTGGGGTAGATGGAAGCTTGCGGCGGTGACGGGGCCCGCATTTGTGGTGAGTTTTCTGGCAGTGCAGTGGCCGTTTGCGAATTTTCTGATGTCGCCGGCGGCGCGGAACCGGATTTTCGGGATGGCGTACTTTGCGTATTTCGACCCGGCGAATTTTCTTTATGATCCTTACCGGTTCAGAGGAGTGGAGACTCGCGGGTGATTTTGGGCGTTGATGATGGTGGCGCTGGTGTTCAGCGTGATCACGGCGCGGCTTGGATTAGCGTGGGGCGATTGGATGCGGCGGCTGCGAAGGTGAGTGGCTAGCGGGACGAGTTGCGGTTCTTTCTGCACGCGGTTGAATTGATCTGGCAACGAACTTCCTTGGGGAGATTCATGCGACGACGGACGATCGGGATTCTTGTACTTATTTTGGTGGCGGCGCTTTCTGTGGGCGCTCACGTTGGAAGTTCGGACGTATTCTTCGAGGGGGATGCAGGGCCGTATCGCCTCTACGTGACGGTGCGGGTGCCGCAAGTGATTCCAGGAATCGCGGAAATTCAAGTGCGAAGCGCTTCGAACGACGTGGAGAGGATCGAGATTGTGCCGATGCGGTTGAGCGGGGCGGGGTCAAATTTCCCGCCGACGCCGGACGTGGCGGAGCGATCGAAGCAGGATTCGCAATTCTTTACGGGAAGTTTGTGGCTGATGGAGTCTGGCGCGCTGAAGGTGCGCGTGGCGGTGGAAGGAAGCAAAGGCAAGGGAGAGCTTGCGGTGCCCGTGCCGGCGTTCGCGCAGAGAACTCTGCCAATGGAGCGCTCGCTGGGCGGATTGCTGGGATTTTTGATGGTGTTCCTGGCGGTGGGCCTGGTTTTTATCGCCGGAGCGGCTTCGCGCGAGGGGAATTTGGAGCCGGGTGAAACGCCATCACCGACGAAAACTCGACGGGCCAGGATTGTGATGGCGATTACTGCGGTGGTTGTTCTGGGAATTCTTTTTCTTGGGAAGGCGTGGTGGGGCGCGGAAGCCACGAGCTACAAACGAGGCGTGAACTTTTTCAAGCCGCCGGAAGCGGAGACGCAACTTGAAAATGGAAAGCGGCTGGTGATTCGCGCGAAGGGGCAGGATGCGGAGTGGTCGAAAGAAGTGAAGATGGAAGATGTGATTCCCGACCACAATCATTTGATGCATCTGTTTTTGATCAGCGCGCCGGGAATGGAACGCATGTGGCATTTGCATCCGGAACGCGCGGAAGGCAGCGTGTTTGTAGATGACTTGCCGAATATGCCCGCGGGGCATTATGAAGTTTTTGGGGACATCGTGGACAAGGATGGATTCCCGTGGACGCTGGTGGGGCAAGTAGATCTTCCGCAGATAAATGGGGAACCCCTTGGCGGAGACGACTCCACTTGGACGGGAGCGCCACTGGCGGCGGAGGCACCCGATGGGAGCGTCGCTCAACTTGCGGACGGTGGACGGATTGTTTGGAACAAGGGAACTGCGCCGCTTGTGGCGAATACAGCGATGGTCTTCAAATTCATAGTTGAGGACAAGGACGGAAAGCCGGCGAAAGATATGGAGCCGTACATGGGAATGGCGGGGCACGCGGAGTTCGTGAGTTCGGACATGACCGTGTTCGCGCATATTCACCCGGCGGGATCTGCTTCGATGGCGGCGCTGGAGTTGGCTAACGGAGCGCCGAAAGGAAATGAAGCGATGACAGACCAAAACGCGGTGCCGGTTGGGATGCCGATGTCAATGCCTACCCCGGCGTCCCCGGAAGTGAGTTTTCCCTACGGATTTCCTAAGGCTGGAGAGTACAGGATTTTTGTGCAAGTCAAACGCGCGGGGCAAGTCGAGACGGGCGTGTTTGACGCGCACGTACTCTGAAGCTTGACAATCTTAGGAAGAGCGGTTTAAGCGAAGACGAGGCGGCCCCGGGGAGCGGGTATGGGGCGCCCGAGTTCCTTAGCGGTTTCGATCCACTCTTGAATGATAACCTCGACGTTCGAGAGAGCCGCCTTATAGGTCTTGCCGTCAGCGGCGCATCCCGGAAGTTCGGGCACTTCGGCGATGAAGGCGTCGTCTTCTTTGCTCCAGTACAGAATGATTTCGTATTTAGGCATCAATCTCTCCAGCGAGCTTATAGCTCAGTATAACATGGCGAACTTGGTGACTTGGTAGAGCTTGTATTTATTGCCGCTAGGTTGCAGGTTCAGAATTTCTGTCACTCCCGGGCGGACGAAGATATGGTGGTCGCCCCGGATGCGTTCTGTGAATCCTAGACTCAAAAGCAAGTGGACCATGCCCGTGAAGGGAATGTTAGCATCGGCATTTCCTCGGAGGATTTGTTCGAGAAGCTTTTCGGTTCGCGTCATGATAGAGCGCAAGACTAACTGAATCCAGATTTGGCGACAATACTTGGCTTTTGGCCTCGCTGAGGCCGAACGTGCTAGAGTTTCGCGTGAAGCGCCCGTGATGGGAGCAATGTAGGAGGCCGAATTGGCGTACCGGGATTTGCGGGAGTTTGTCCAGAAACTTGAGAAGGAAGGGGAGCTGAAGCGGATTCGCGCGGAGGTTGACCCGATTCTGGAGATTACGGAAGTGACGCAGCGCATCGCGCGGGATAAGAACCGGCTGCCAGACAGTGTTGGCCCGGCCCTGTTGTTTGAAAAGCCGAAAGGCTCGCGCGTGCCGTTGCTGGTAAACACGTTTGGCAGCGTACGGCGGATGGCACTGGCGTTTGAGGTGGGCGCGTTGGACGAGGTAGCGGCGCGGATTCAGGGATTTCTGAAAATGGAAACGCCGCAGGGATTGTTCGAAAAAATCAAGATGTTGCCGAAGTTGGCAGAGCTGGGATCATTTTTTCCGAAGAGCGTGAAGACTGGCGCATGCAAAGAGGTTATGCATCACGGCGCCGACGTAAACCTTTTCGATTTTCCAATTTTGAAATGCTGGCCGCAGGATGGCGGACGGTTTATCACGTTTCCGCTGGTGTTCACGAAGAATCCGGAGACGGGGCGGCGAAACGTCGGGATGTACCGCATGCAGGTGTACGACGAGCGAACAACCGGCATGCATTGGCAGACACAAAAACACGGCGCGGAACACTTCCGTCGTGCGAAGGCGAAAAATCCAGAAGGACGGATAGCAGTGAGCGTAGCGATAGGAGCCGACCCGGCTACGGCGCTCTCAGGGATGCTGCCGATTCCACCAGACTTGGATGAAATAATGTTCGCGGGATTTTTGCGGCGTGAACCGGTGGAGATGGTGAGGTGCGAAACGAACGATCTGGAAGTACCCGCGAATGCCGAAATTGTGCTCGAAGGATTCGTGAATTTGAATGAGATGCGAACGGAAGGGCCTTTTGGGGATCACACAGGATTTTATTCGTTGGAAGGGGAGTACCCGGTGTTTCACGTGGAGTGCGTGACGCACAAAAAGGACCCGATCTATTTGACGACTGTGGTGGGGCCGCCGCCGCAAGAAGACTATTACATGGGATACGCGGTGGAGCGCGTTTTTCTTCCCGTGATGAAGATGCAGTATCCGGAGATTGTGGATGTGGCCATGCCTGCGGAGGGAATCTTTCACAATCTAATGATTGTGGCGATTCGGAAGTCGTACCCGGGGCATGCGCGGAAAATCATGAACGCGATCTGGTCGCTGGGACAAGCGATGTTCACGAAAGTGATCGTGGTGGTGGATCACGAGGTAGACGTGCACAACTACAACGAGGTTGTGTGGAAAACGCTCTGCGCGCTGGACCCGGAGCGCGATGTCCAGTTCTCCTTCGGGCCAGCGGACACGCTGGACCACGCCTCGCGTCTGCAAGACTACGGCTCAAAAATGGGAATCGATGCAACACGCAAGTGGGAGAGCGAAGGATTCACGCGACCGTGGCCAGATGAGATTTTGATGGACGAAGGAACGCGGGCGCGCATCGCCGCGATTTGGAAAACGCTGCTATTGTAGGTCGGAACGCAGAGTAACCGAGCGTCTGACTACAAAGGATAACCGTCCCTAAGGACAGGCTGGTTGAGCGCAAAAATACAATTAGTTGTGGTTATCAGCCGACATGCACACAATTTATAGTACGAACAACCCCTAATACCCCAGAACTGCCTATGAATAGGGGTAGTTTTAAGGCAACTCCGGTAGAGAATCCCTTGACGCTCTGAGCTTTTCAATGGGATAAACCTTGCACGGGCCGCACCTCAAGAAATCCGCAGCGCAGCAGGGGTGCTCTTGGCAGTGGTGGGTTGGCGTGAGTTCGGGCGCCGGGGTGACGTTCCTCGTGAATGAATCGCGTGAAGTGATGAATGTGAGACAGGCGTCGCAGTATCTGGGGATCTCTCCGGATACCCTGTACCGTTACATCACGGAAGGCGAAATTCCCGCATTCAAACTTGGTAATCGTTGGAAACTGCGTAAGACGATTCTGGATCGTTGGATGGAACGCAAGATGAGCCAGGCGCATGCGAGGCGCCGATAGTTTGCCGAGAATGAAGGCGAAAGAGGCCGAGACATGTTGGGAATGGGCAAAAAATCAAGGCAGCTGGTAGGGCTGGACATCGGCTCAAGCTCGATCAAGGCAGTCGAGCTGAAATTGACCAAGGCCGGTTACGAGCTCGTGAGCTTTGGAATGGAATCGCTGGCGCAAGACACGGTCGTGGATGGCGCGATCATGGATGCGCCGCAGGTGGCTAACGCGATCAGCAAAATATTTGATGCGCAGCGGGTGAAGACCAAGAACGTGGCGACTTCGGTTTCGGGACACTCGGTGATCGTGAAGAGAGTGCCCCTTCCCTTAATGACGGAGGAAGAGTTGTACGACCGGATTCCTTCAGAAGCCAGTCAACACATTCCGTTCGATATCGCGGACGTGAACCTGAGCTACCAGTTGCTGGAGTCGATGGACGCGCAAATGGACGTCCTGCTCGTAGCTGTAAAGAAGGACAAGATTCTGAACCACACGAACGTGCTGGCGCAGGCTGGCAAAACGCCGGTGGTGGTGGACATAGATGCGTTCGGCCTGCAGAACTGCTTTGAAGTGAATTACGAACCAGACGCCGGGCAGACGGTGGCGTTGCTGAATATCGGCGCCAGCGTAATGAACATTAATATCGTGCGCGGCGGAGTACCGCTGTTCACCCGCGATGTCAGCGTTGGCGGCAACCAGTACACCGACGCACTGCAGAAGGAACTGGACTTGAGCTTCGAAGACGCGGAGCGCTTGAAGAAGGGCGACACGCTTCCCAGCGTGACCGACGAGCAAAAGCAGCAGATTCTGCGCAGCGTTTCGGACATTTTGACGCTGGAAATTCAAAAGACCTTTGATTTCTTCCGCGCGACCGCAAGCGGAGAGAATATCCAGCGCATCGTCGTGGCAGGTGGAACGGCGCGTGTTCCAGGGCTGGTCGATTTGCTCCGCGAAGAATTTGCCATGCCTGTGGAGGAATTGAATCCTTTCCGGAAAGTGCTCGTCAATCCCAGCCGGCACAGTGATGACCAAATCCGCGAGATGTCGCCGCGGCTGGCCATTGCCGTGGGTTTGGCACTGAGGAGCTTTGACTAACCATGATCCGTATAAACCTTCTCGGACAAATTAGGCCGAAGGCGTCGCGCCGGCCGGTAGATACAGGGGCAGCTCTCCCCGTGCTGTTTATCGGAGCGGGCCTCGCGCTTGGCGTTTTGGTTCTTGGTTTTCTCTTCTACTCGTGGCAACAGCAACTCAATTCCGAGAACAACAAGATTAAGGCGTTGCAGGCGCAGAAGACTGATCTAGAAAACATCAAGCAGCAGGTGGAGGCGTTTGACAAACAGAAGCAGGTGCTGCAGCAGCGAGTATCGACGATTGAACAACTGCAGCGTGACCGCACGGGCGGGCAAGACCTGCTGGATATGGTCGCGAACACGGTTTCGCGGACAGAAAATCTTTGGCTGACGACGATGACTCGAAAGGGAAGCAATCTTTCGATTGAGGGTTCGTCCGCTTCCGTCAATGCGGTAGCCAATTTCATCACGGCTTTGAAGCGGTCGGGGTATTTCCAGAAGGTGGAAATCAAGGAAACGAAGCAGGACGACAAGAACACGGCGGTGCAGACATTTAATTTCCAGTTGAGCGCTGAAATTACTCCGCCGCAGACACGCCCAACAGTTCCAGCGCAGCCAAAGCCGGCCAACACGCCGACGAAAGCCGCGCCAGCCGCAAATCCGGCCAAGAAAGGGTAAGGGACCACCATGGCCAATCCGTTTCGTGATATGTCGGTGTTCATGCAAGGCCTGGTGGCAGTAGCCATCGCGGTCGTTGTACTTCTCCTGGGAGTTTACATTCCGCTTTCCCCAGTGGCGCAGGAACGTGATGCGGTGGACAAGGCCGTCCAGCAGCGCTCGACACTGAATACCGAAGTGCAGCAGTTGCAGGTTTACAGGCAGCGTTACGGTGAATTGAAGCAGCAGATGGATGCGCTTTCAAAGCAACTGGACACGCTGAAAACCATAGTTCCGGAAGAAAAAGAGACGGATGAATTCATCCGCCTGATCCAGGGAGCGGCAGGCGCGTCAAACGTTCAGATTCGGCGACTGACAGCGCTGGCGATAGTTCCGCGGGAATTTCACTATGAGATGCCGTTCGAGGTGCAGGCGGACGGGCCGTACTTCAACCTGATGGACTTTTTCGGGCGGTTGGGCCGGCTGTCGAGAATCATTAACGTAGGCGATTTGGATTTTGCTGATCCGGACAAATCCAAGGGCACGAAGTATGCGATACGGCCAGGGACAACGGTTTCAGCAATATTTACGGCAACGACTTTCTTTACCAAGCCAGCTGACGTGGCGCCGAGCTCTGCAAATCCGGGAGCGAAGTCCGCAGTCAAGCCGGTTGGGAAACCCTGAGCGGGAATGAGCGATCTATGCGTTCAGTAATAACTCTCGTACTAGGGATTTTGCTCGCGGCGGCCGCACCTGGGCTGCGCGCGCAAGCCAATCCTGCGGCTCCTGCTGGCGCGAAGCCTACGCCACCGACCGCTGGCAAGGCTGCGCCGCAGTCGGGCAAACCTGCAGCACCGGCGGCGAAGCGCGCGGCAAAGCCCGCAAGTGACAAAGTGGCGAAGGCTCCCAAGCCAGCCAAGCCTGTCGAGACCGCGGTGAACCCAGACGCGCCGAAGGAAGGCGAAGAAAAGGGCGCACGCCGCGATCCGTTCGAGTCTCTGGTGAGCCGCCAGCAGTCGCAGGCGAATGCGGCGAAGAATCTGCCACCTGGCAAAGCGGGACTGCAGGTGAGCACGCTGAGGCTAGACGGTATCGTGAAGGCGCCGAACGGCATGATTGCCGTGGTGACGAATCCGCAGGCGCGGACCTATTTTCTCCGTGAGGGCGATCAGTTGTATGACGGACGCGTGGAAAAGATTGCGATGGATGGCGTTTCGTTCCATGAGATCGGGAAAGATGCGTTTGGCAAACCCGTGGAACGCCAAGTAAACAAGAGAATTTACTCCAGTGCAGGAGAACAGCAATGAAGACGAATTGGCCCGCCTTTCGGTGTGGCTGCGTGATCCTCTCGAGCGCCGTGCTGGGTGCAAGCCCGATGCTCGCTCAGACGCAGGAGCCCGCCGGCGCAACCGCGACCTCCGCGGTGATCTCAAGCGTGGCGATAACGCAAGCGCCACAACGCGCCAGTGTGCGTGTGGAAGGTGAAGGGCGGCTGGACGTCCATGCCTTGCGGATGCAGAATCCGGAGCGGTTGGTGCTGGATTTCTCCGGCGCGCGACTCGCGGTCGATAGGACCGTCATTCCAGGCGTCTCAGAACCCGTTCGCGACGTGCGGCTCGGACAGTACCGGCCGAACGTTGCCCGCGTGGTGGTCGACCTGACTGGCGTGGCTCCTTATCAGATTTCGCATGATGGAACGGCGGTGGTTGTTCTTTTTGACGCGCAGCCGGAAGCGCCCAGCGCAATCCCCTCGAATCCCCAGACCGTGACTTCGGAGCAGGATACGAAGACCCGTGGCGGATTCGAGTACAGCGCCGCGGTTCCACGTTCCACTACGCGGCCGTCTAGCTCTTTGCGGATTCCAGCTCCTCGCTTCGCTTTACCCGGCGAACTGACCCAGCCCTCAGTCATCCTGGCTTCCTTTGGCCGGATGAATGAGCCAGCGCGTCCGGCAACAGCGCAAGATGCAGCACAGCAGGCTGCCCAAGCGTCGAATGCGGCTGCCAACAAACTGGCGGCATCATCGGCACAGGCACAGACGTCGCCGGGATCGAACGCTCCTCCGCCTCCTGGAAAGTACACGGGAGAGCCGATTTCGGTGAACCTCAAGGACGTTGATCTGCGCGACTTTTTCCGTTTAATCCACGAGATCAGCGGATTGAACGTCGTGCTAGACCCGGCCGTCAAAGGGACGCTCACGATTGTGCTCGATGAAGTGCCGTGGGATCAGGCTCTGGACATCGTTCTTCAAAACAACGGTCTCGATAAGCAACTCAATGGAAATGTATTGCGGATAGCCACGCGCAGTACCCTTAAGACGGAAGCGGAGACACAGCGCGACTTGGAAAAGGCGCAAGCAGAGGCGATTGCTCCGACGACTACCACGCGCGTGCTCAGCTATGCAAAAGCTTCGACTTTGAGAGACACGCTCAAGAAATTCCTCAGCTCGCGAGGGGATATTATTTCGGATGACCGCTCGAATCAGCTGATCATCCGGGATATTCCATCGACCTTCCCGGTGATTGATAATCTGATCCGGCAACTTGATCGCAAGTCGCAGCAGGTGGAGATCGAAGCGCGTGTGATTTCGGCATCGCGCTCGTTTGCGTCGGACATCGGTACCGAACTTGGATTTGCAGGCACGACGACCGGAGGGCGCAATATCTTTGGCGGGGCGCCGCAAGTCGGCGTCAGCCCTGGCCCGGTCAATACTACACCGCCGCCTCCACTCATAGCGGTTCCAACGAATTCCGTAGGAGGTGGGCCGGCGAGCGGCCTCCCACTGTCTACCAGTTTTGGCGCGGGCGTACCCACGAGCGGCTTTGGTTTTTCGCATAGGTCGCCAAACTTCGCAATCGACTTCTTTATTACGGCTGCGGAAGCCAAAGGCGTCGGCAAACTGCTTTCCAAACCGCGCATCGTGACGCAGAATAATGAAAAGGCTGTTGTCCAGCAGGGCGTCAAGTTGCCGATTCAGACGACCATCAACAACACAATTTCGGTGCAATTCATCGATGCCGTGTTGAAATTGGAAGTGACGCCACAGATTACAGCAGAAGGGACCGTGTTCATGGACGTGCTCGTGGAAAATACCCAGATCGATCAAGGTATTCCGCGTGTGCAAGGCATCCCGGCGTTAGACACGCAGTCCGCGCAGACCAAAGTGCTGGTTCCGGACGGCGGCACCGTCGTCATCGGCGGAATCATCGTCTCCACCCAGAACACAAACATCCAGGAGGTTCCCATCGTCGGCAGCTTGCCGCTGATCGGAAATCTCTTCAAGCGGACGACGATCTCCATCCAATCGCAAGAGTTGCTGTTTTTCCTGACACCCCGAATTATCCCCGGGTAAATCGGACTTAAAGATTAAACTTGGAACGGAAGCGAGGAGACTGCGGTCTCCTCGTTTCATTTATGAACCCCACCTTCAAAATTCGGCGAAAAGCGCTCAGGGAGCTGATTTGCGGCGCGAAGCTGGATGCTTTGGTCATCACACATCCGGCCAACTGGTATTACCTGACGGGTTTTACCGGGGAAGCTGGCGTGCTCATCGTCAGCCCGGGCGCCGCGGCTCTGATTACCGACGGGCGGTTCACAACACAAGTGCGCGAAGAGACCTCCTCCGTACGCTTTATCGAGCAGAAAAGGTCGCTCCTGGAGTCCACAGGGCGGTTTCTGAGGGAGAAAGGCATTCGGCGGGCCGGGTTTGATCCGGCGCAAACGTCGGTGGCTCAGCTTGGCCAGTTAAGAAAAGCAGCTGGATCGCGCATCAAGTGGATCGCCGCTCTGGGACTGGTTGGAACTCTCCGAACCCGGAAAGAGCCCTCTGAACTGGCCCGTATGCGCCAGGCGGCCATTCTGGCAGGGGATGTTCTCACCAGCGCCGTGAAGCTGCTGAAGCCCGGGGTAATGGAAAATGAGGTCGCGGCAGAAATCGAATACCTAATGAGGAGGGGCGGCGCATCCGGCCCGGCGTTTGAAACCATTGTGGCTTTTGGCGAGCGTTCTGCCTTACCGCATGCGCGGCCGACCGCCAAGCGACTGAGGAAAAATGAGTTGGTGGTACTAGACCTGGGTGCTATACTCGCGCACTATTGCAGCGACATCACGCGCACGGTCTACGTTGGCAGAGCTCCGGCGCGGGTGAAACAATGGTATCGGGCGGTTCTGGAAGCGCAGAACGCCGCGATCGCGGCAGTAAGAGCCGGAGTCAGTTGTGGGGATGTGGATGCCGCAGCTCGGCAGGTTCTGGCCGGTTACAAACTGGACCGGCTTTTCACGCATAGCACGGGGCACGGACTGGGCCTGGAAGTACACGAGGATCCGCGGGTGGCACGCGGGCAAAAAGCGCGGCTGGAACCGGGATTCGTGGTCACGATTGAGCCTGGGATTTACATGGCGGGCGTCGGGGGGATTCGTATCGAAGATGACGTCGCCGTGCACCCGGGGAATACCGAAGTACTGACCCGCATACCGCGGGATCTCATCGAGCTCTGACACAGGCATGAAACGAAAACAGCCCTCGAAAGCAGCAGAAAGCTCCTCCATCGCTAGTCCAGAAGTTCAGCAAATCGAGCAACTCCTCCGCTTCATGAGCGAACACAACCTGGAGGAATTCGAGTATTCGCGGGGCGACCTTCGAATACGACTTAAGAAGCCGTCTGCCGGCGTTCCCATGTATACGCGTTCCATGGGAGTGCCCGAGATTATCGTTCCTGGCGCTACCGAAAGGCCGCCGTCGGCTTCCCAGGGCGCTCCAGCGGCATCGCCGGAGCCTCGGGCGACGGAAGAACTTCATCTGGTCAAGTCTCCGATTGTAGGAACGTATTACGAGGCGCCGAGCCCTGGTGCCGAAGCTTTTGTGAAAATAGGCGCGCACGTCGAGTCCGGGCAAACCCTCTGCATTGTCGAAGCCATGAAACTCATGAATGAAATCGAGTCGGACGAAAGCGGCGAATTAATACGCATCTTTGTCGAAAACGGCCAGCCCGTGGAATACGGCCAGCCGCTCTACGGCATCCGTCCCAGCCGGAAGAGGTAGCCGGCGCCCGAGGCCATGTTCCAGAAAATCTTAGTAGCCAATCGCGGGGAAATCGCGCTGCGGGTCATCTGTGCCTGCAAGGAACTGGGGATTTCCACGGTCGCGGTGTATTCCGAAGCTGATCGAAATTCGTTGCACGTGCGCTTTGCCGATGAAGCGGTGTGCATCGGGCCGCCGCGCAGCAGCGAAAGCTATCTAAATATTCCTCAAGTCATCAGCGCTGCGGAAATCACCAACGTGGATGCTATCCACCCTGGGTACGGTTTTCTCTCGGAAAATGCCAACTTTGCCAAGGTCTGTGAAGCGTCAGAAATCACGTTTATCGGCCCAACTCCCGAAGTCATCGAAATGATGGGCGAAAAGGATCGCGCGCGTCGGGAAATGAAGGCCTTGGGCGTGCCCACGGTGCCTGGCAGCGAAGGTGTCGTGGAAGGCGAAGAACAGCTCGCCAAAGAGGCCAAGAGAATAGGATTTCCGCTGATTATCAAAGCATCCGCCGGTGGTGGCGGGCGCGGGATGCGAGTTGTTCACAAGCAGGAAGAGCTTCTGAACGCTTACGAAACCGCGCGCAGTGAAGCGCAACAAGCCTTTGGCACGCCTGATGTTTACGCCGAGAAGTTTCTCGAACATCCGCGACATATCGAATTCCAAGTGCTGGGAGACCAGCACGGCAAGGTAATCCATCTGGGCGAACGCGAGTGCAGCATTCAGCGCCGCCACCAGAAGTTGGTGGAAGAATCCCCCTCGCCGGTGATGGACGCCAAAAAGCGAAAAGACCTGGGTGCGAAGGTCGTACGGGCGCTTGAGAAGGTCGGGTACACGAATGCAGGAACGGTCGAGTTCCTGATGGACGAAGACGGTTCGATCTACTTTATCGAAATGAATGCGCGTATCCAGGTCGAGCACCCCGTGACCGAGCTGGTGACCGGCGTGGACCTGATCAAAGCGCAGATTCGCATTGCTGCAGGTGAAGGACTCGACGACGCCGTAGGCGAAATGAATTTCTCGGGGCATGCGATTGAGTGCCGCATCAATGCGGAAGATCCGGAAACCTTCGTGCCCTCAGCGGGACGCATCACAACATTCCAGGCGCCTGGCGGGACGGGTGTTCGCGTGGATTCGGCGGCTTACGCCGACGCCGTGATACCACCCTATTACGATTCCATGATTGCGAAGTTGATCGTCAAAGGCCGCGACCGCGCCGAGGCCATCGGGCGCATGAAGCGCGCCCTGGAAATGTTCGTCATCGAAGGAATTAAGACTTCCATTCCGCTGCACCGTCGAATTCTTGCGGATGCAGACTTTGCCGCTGGTCGTTTTGACACGCACTTTATCGAAAGATTGTTAGGCACAAGCGGAAAATAAGTTTCTATGCGCCTTGTCCTCCCCAGGCTGTATGTGATACTAGACGCAGCGTTGATTACTTCTTCCGAAAGAGATTGTGCCCTGAGCCTGGCCCAAGCCGGAGTCCGTCTGCTCCAGTACAGAAACAAGTCTGCGCCGGGGCGGCAATACCTCGAGTGCTCCCGCGAGTTAGCGGAAGTGCTCAGCCCGCGCGGTGTGTCCTTTTTTGTGAATGATCGCCCCGATGTCGCATTTTTGGCAGGCGCAACTGGCGTTCACGTCGGCCAGGACGATTTGGACGTGGAACGGGCGCGTCGCGTCGTTGGGCGCGACAGCCTAGTTGGCGTCTCGACGCACAGTTTGGAGCAATTCGAGCGGGCGGCCGCGAGTTCCGCCGATTACATCGCCGTGGGCCCCGTTTTCACCACGTTGAGCAAAGCCAATCCGGACCCGGTTGTTGGCCTCGATTTCATCCGCAAAGCGCGCCGACTTACCGACAAACCAGTGGTTGCAATCGGGGGAATCACTCTGGAGCGAGCCGCGTCAGTCATCGAAGCCGGCGCCGACTCCGTGGCTGTGATCAGCGGGATTCTCAGCGCGCCCGATCCGGCGCAGCGCGCGCGCCAATACATGGAAACACTCGAAACCGCCAAACGCGCGGCGGCGGGCTGAGGCGTCCCCGAATGGCTGACATGGCCCATCCTCTTCCACCAGTTCCACCAGGCGCTGCGAAAAACGAGACCGGCTTTGTGCGCGCGATTGGCCTGTTTGACGGCACAATGATCGTCGTCGGGTCGATGATTGGTTCCGGCATCTTCATTGTCGCTGCGGACATCTCGAAGCAGACAGGTTCGCCAGGCGGGTTGCTGCTGACTTGGGTTTTAACGGGATTGCTCACGGTATCGGCGGCGCTTTCATATGGAGAGCTTGCCGCCATGTTTCCTCATGCCGGCGGTCAGTACATTTATTTGCGCGAGGCGTATTCGCCGCTGTGGGGATTTTTGTATGGCTGGACTCTGTTTCTTGTTATCCAGACCGGGACGATAGCTGCGGTGGCCGTCGGCTTCGCGAAGTATCTGGGAGTATTGTTTCCCTCCATTTCACCGAATACTTGGGTTTTCGCGCCGATCGCCTTGGGTTCAAAGCTCGCCATCAGCTTGTCGGTCCAACAACTCGTCGGTGTTCTGATGATCATCCTGCTCACGTTTTTGAATACTCAGGGCGTGCGTCTCGGCAAACTGATTCAAAACATTTTTACCAGCGCGAAGACGCTCTCGTTGGTCGGATTGATTGTGCTAGGCATTTTCGTCGGCAGAAATGCAGGTGCCATGACCGAGAATTTCTCGCATTTCTGGGCAATTCGCGGCGCCGTGCCGATTGAGCCGGGCGCGAATTTCCTGCGAGGCGTGCTTCCGACCATCACGGCAGCCAGTGGGTTTTTCGGTTTGATTGTCGCGTACGGGGTAGCACAAGTTGGTTCTCTCTTCTCAGCGGACGCGTGGAACAACATTGGCTTTACGGCCGCCGAAGTGAAAAATCCAAAGCGCGACGTCGCGCTCTCCATGGCCTTCGGTACCTGCATCGTCATTACCCTCTATTGCCTCGCAAATCTCGCGTATCTGTTTGTCTTGCCGCTAGTTCAAATCCAGACCGCCCCCGACGACCGCGTTGCCACGGCCGCGTTGAGCGCTATTTTTGGTGCCCCGGGCGCGGTGATCATGGCTGTAGGCATCATCATTTCGACGTTTGGCTGCAACAACGGACTGATCCTCGCCGGTGCTCGTGTTTCTTATGCGATGGCGCGCGATGGACTGTTCTTCCGGTCAACGGGCAAGCTGAGCAAGAAGGGCGTTCCGCAAAGCGCGCTGATGTATCAGAGCATCTGGATCATCGTCCTGATTTTGCTGCGCACGCGCCGCGTGGACGCGTCTGGAGCAGTCACTTACGGCAACTTGTACAACGACTTGCTGAACTACGTCGTTTTTGCGGTGCTGCTATTTTACGTACTGACGATTATCGGAATTTTTGTCCTACGCCGGAAGCGCCCAGAAGCAGAGCGGCCCTATCGCGCGTTCGGGTATCCGTTCGTGCCGCTACTCTACATCGTCGCCGCGACGACCATTATGATCGTCCTGCTCCTGTATCAAACCCAAACGGCAGGCGGCGGATTGTTTATCGTACTTCTAGGGGTGCCCGTGTATTGGTGGTGGTCGAGGCGCTCACGACCAGTAGCGCGGGCGAACGAATAAAATTTGTAATTTTTTTGTAGGGGCGAAGCATGCTACGCCCCTACAATGTGCAAAGCCAATTTGGCCGGGTTCCAGGGTGCATGAAGTTCATTCCAAAGGAGGAGTTGCATGGGCAACCCCTTGTTCGCGACGAAGTCGATGACCACGCTGATGAAGGAAGCCGGAGACACCGGAGAGCACAGCCTCAAGCGTGCTCTCGGCCCCGTCAATCTTGTCACCCTAGGCATCGGAGCTATCATCGGCGCAGGCATCTTTGTCATGACCGGGTCCGCAGCTTCGCTTTATGCCGGGCCGTCCATCATGCTCTCTTACGTCCTCGCTGGAATCGGCTGTGTCTTCGCCGGGCTCTGTTACGCCGAATTTGCGTCTATGATCCCGATCGCCGGTTCTGCTTACACGTACGGCTATGCGACGCTGGGAGAAATCGTCGCGTGGATCATCGGGTGGGATCTGATTTTGGAGTATGCGTTTGGCGCCGCAACGGTCGCCAGCGGATGGAGCAGCACGCTCGTCGCCTTCCTGCAAGACTATGGCATAAGCCTGCCGCCGCAAATCTGCGATGTTCCGGGAGCGCAGTGGGTGCTGTACGAGGGCCGGTGGACGCCGCTAAACACGCTCGCCATGAGCGTGGACCAAGTTGTGGGACTGCCCACGGTAACCGCCAAGTTTAACCTGATCGCTTTCCTTGCGATGCTGGCGGTGACAGCGCTTCTCATCATCGGAATCAAGGAATCCGCGAATTTCAATACCGGCGTGGTTTTTGTGAAGTTGGTGGCAGTTTTTGTGTTTATTGCTGTGGCCGGCGCGTTTGTTTTAAAACATCCTGAAATTGCGCATGCCAACTGGAAGGTTTTCATTCCGCCGAATACCGGCGCGTTTGGCGCGTTTGGCTGGTCCGGCATATTAAGAGGCGCGGGCGTCGTTTTCTTCGCCTACATTGGCTTTGATGCCGTCTCGACCGCGGCGCAAGAAGCCAAGAATCCGCAACGAGACATGCCTATCGGCATCCTGGGATCGCTGATAGTTTGCACGATCTTGTACCTGCTTGTTTCCGGCCTGCTGACGGCGACCGTACATTACTCACGGCTGAACGTGGGCGCTCCTGTTTCCCTCGCTATGCGCGAAACGGGCGTGAGATGGGGAAGCTATGTGGTGAATGCTGGTGCGCTGGCAGGGTTGAGCACGGTTATGCTCGTCATGATGCTCGGCCAGTCGCGCGTGTTTTACTCGATGGCCAATGACGGCTTGCTTTGGAAGTGGGCGGGCGACATTCATCCGCGTTTTCGCACGCCCTGGAAGTCCACCGCGATTGTCGGAATTTGCGTGGCGTTTGTCGGTGCGCTAGTCCCGATCGGCGATCTCGGCCAACTCGTCAGCATTGGCACCTTGCTCGCTTTCGTGATCGTTTGCGCGGGCGTGTGGATCCTGCGTGTGCGGCGTCCAGAACTTGCGCGGCCATTCAAGACCCCATTGGTTCCCCTAGTGCCAATTCTGGGAATGATTGTGTCCCTCGGTCTGATGGCCGGCCTAAAGGCTGTCACCTGGATACGCTTGGTCGTCTGGCTCATCATCGGTTTGGTGATCTATTTTACCTACAGCGTGAAACATAGCCGCGTGCGCAAGGAAGCAAAATAATCTTCCACGATCCCGGCGCGTAAACCTCAGACCTGTTCTTGCCGCGTTCTTGCCGCGCGTTTGCCCTGCGCATGCGCTAGTTCTTCAGGTAAAGTAGTATTTCGCTCCATCGCCCGATGACTGCTCTGTCCGCGAACCTCCGACATGCCTGGCGCCGCCTCTCGCGGATCGACCTCTTTGCGATTCTGCTGATTCTCGGCGGTGCGCTTTGCGCCCTTCTGGATTTCAACGGCGGACTTTTCAGCCTCCTTAAATTTTTAGCAATTCTCGCGACCGTCTATGTGGTCTTTCGGTTTGCCGGTTGGTGGCGGACGCGGTTGCTCTGGAGCCTGCGCAACCGCCTGATCGTTGCATATCTGTTCATCGCGGTCGTCCCGATTCTTCTAATTTTGACGCTCGTGGTTCTTGCGGGCCAAATCCTGTATTCGCAACTGGGGGCCTACCTCCTATACGACGATATCCACCGGCGCATCGCCATGATGGCGGACATTACCGACCACATCGCGGCAGCTCATCGAACCCTGCCGAAAGGAGTTACCGAGGAGCAATCGGAGCGCGTCCTGGCCGCGCAGTCGCACCTGGTTCACGACCAGGAGCTCCCGGGTTTGACCATCGATTTCTCCGATGACCCTGCGTTGCTGCGAAAAGTGGCTGGCACCGGGAAGAACTCCTTTGCGGGCTTAGTGGAAGAAGGCGAAGCCCTTTATTTGATGAGCCTCCGAGAAATGCAAGAACCGCAGGGGGTCCGCGCGGTTACGCTGCGGGTGCCCGTTACTTCAGAGTTCCTGGCCTTGATTGCGCCGGATCTTGGCGCGATTCAACTGAATCTGACGCGGCGATTCGAGGGCGGCGTGCGGCAGGGAATCCTCTACACCTCGGGCGACACACAATACGAGACCACAAAGCGGATTCTCGCGCGAAACAGGATCCTTCACCCGCCATCCCATTGGATTATTGACCCGGCTATTACGGGGTTTTCCCGGCTGGACGCCGTCTACATAGGGGCTGGTAAAATGGTTGATCAGCGACGGCCCGTGCTCGTAAGTTTCAATGCGCGGCCCTCGCGATTGAACGCGCGAATTTTTTCCTCCCTCGGCGAGCTGAGTGGCTCTTTCGCAATTCTTTTTATCGCCATAAGCATCGGTTTTCTCTTGATTGAGATCGCCGCCTTGATCACGGGAATCGTGATGACGCGGCGAATCACCAAAGCCGTAAGCGACCTGTATCACGCGACCCAATACGTGAAGGCCGGCGATTGGACGCATCGCGTGCGGATTGACCGGCGAGATCAGCTTGGCGTGCTGGGCGAATCGTTCAACGACATGACAGGCTCGATCAGCGGGTTACTGGAGGAGTCCAAAAAGCGGCAGCGGCTCGAAAACGAGCTTTCCATCGCTAGCGAAGTGCAGAACCAACTCTTCCCGCAGAAGGTGCCCTCGGTCAACGGAGTCGAGCTCGAAGCTATCAACAAGGCCGCGCGCACGGTTAGCGGCGACTACTACGATTTCATTCAGCTTAGCCCCACTCACCTCGCCATCGCGCTGGCGGATATTTCGGGCAAGGGAATTTCCGCGGCGCTTCTGATGGCCAGTCTGCAGGCGGCCCTGCGCAGCCAGCTTCTGGCTCCCGACAGCGAGAAAATGAGCACGGCGGACCTGGTCGCGCGGCTGAACATGCACATGGTGCGGAATACCGCCGACGACCGGTTCGCCACCTTTTTTATTGCCGTGTACGACAGCGCGACGCGGACGCTTCGTTATACCAACGCCGGGCACCTTCCGGGATTCCTGATTTCCAATGGGACGTCGAAGCATCTGGACAAAGGTGGAATGGTTCTGGGCGTGGTGGAAGACTACGTCTATGAAGAGGGCTCGGTGATCGTTCCGCCAAACGCGCTGCTGGTGGAATACAGCGACGGATTGGTCGAGCCAGAAAATGTTTACGGAGAAGAGTTTGGCATCCGCAGGCTGCAGGAAGCCGCAATTCGCGTGCAAAGTGCTGCCCCCCTGGTGGTGGGGCAATCGCTGATGATCGCGGCTGAGGAGTGGGCGGGCACGCCGGAGCAAGCGGACGACATGACGGTGGTCGTCGCGCGACTTCGATAAGGAATGCAGGTAGGAAATGCCGCAGGACCTGCGGTAGTGCGGGTTTCGGGAGTGGGCTATACTGACAAGCTTTGCATAGAGACAGCCGAGGAGACGAATGCCGCTTGTTAATCGCGTGGCCCTGATTACCGGAGGAAGCCGGGGAATCGGGCGGGGAATCGCCGTTCGATTGGCGCAAGAAGGGGCGCGCATCGCGATCTCCTATCGTTCCAACAAGACGGCTGCGCAGCAGGCGCTTCGCCAACTACAGGCGAGCGGTGCGGATTGCGTCGCTGTGGAGACGGACGTCACGGATGCGGCGCGCGCGGAGCAACTCATCGAAACGGTTGCGGACAGGTACGGCCGTATTGACATCGTCGTCAACAATGTGGGCGGCTTCCGCTGGGGTACGCTGGCCGAGTCCTCTCTGGAAGACTGGCAAAGCATCTTTACCTCGAATCTATCGAGCGTTGTGTATGTTAGCCGCGCGTCATTGCCACACATGCGGCGTGGACGCTGGGGCCGCATCGTGAACCTCGGGGCGGTGGGCGCGGAGCGCGCGTTTGGCCAGGCGAAGATTTCGGCCTATGCGGCGGCCAAGGCCGCGGTCGTGGCTCTGTCGCGTTCGCTGGCGCTCGAAGAGGCGAAGAACGGAATCACCGTGAACGTGGTCAATCCATCGAGCATCGACGAAAAAGAGCTGACGCTAAGCGAAGCGCGTCGTATGCGTGACGCGCGATTTCCGATTGGCCGCCCGCCGACCGTCGAAGATGTGGCCAATGCCGTGGCATTTTTCGTGTCAGACGAAGCTGAGTATGTGACCGGCCAGGTTATAAACGTCAGCGGCGGATGGATGCTCTGAGCGCCACGTGAATTTTTTCAAATGAAAGCCCTAACCGCAGCCGAGATGCGTGAGGTCGACCGCCTGACGACCGAGCGCGTCGGCATCCCCAGCCTGCAATTGATGGAAGCCGCCGGTAAACATGTCGCGGACACTGTTCGCGCCAGACTTGCCACCTTTCGGCAAGGACGCGTTGCCGTGCTCTGCGGTAAGGGGAACAATGGCGGCGATGGATTTGTAACAGCGCGCCTGTTGAAAGAGGCGCACTTTGAACCGCTGGTCTTCCTTTTTGGAACGCGCGACGCGGTCCGTGGCGATGCCGCGAACAGCCTCGATTTGTGGTTGAAGAACGGCGGTTTAATTACCGAAATAACTGACAATGCTTCGTTAGAAGCAGTCTGGACCAAAATCGCAGACTCCTACGCTATTGTGGACGCATTGCTGGGAACAGGCCTGCGCGGACCCGCCACCGGCGTTATGGCCAAAGCCATCGCAAAACTGAATCAACTTTCGAAGAACGCCATGCTACCTCGCCCGGCGATGATCCTTGCTGTGGATATCCCTTCTGGATTGCCGTCCGACGACCAGCCTGCGGAAGGCCCCGTGGTCTATGCGCATCGCACTATTACATTCACCGCGCCAAAAATTGGGCAACTGATCTCCCGGGACGCGGCCAGCTGCGGTCAACTCGAGGTGCGGCAGATCGGTTCCCCTGCCGCGCTGGTCGAAGAAACTGGCCAAGGCACCGCGCGGTGGGCCGAGCCCGGGGAGTTTGCGGCTATGCCGCTGGTACGGCCAGCGGACTCAAATAAAGGCACGTTCGGCCACGTCTTGCTACTTGCCGGTTCTGTTGGAAAAAGCGGCGCAGCAATCCTCGCAGGGCGCGCTGCGCTTCGATCTGGAGCGGGCTTGGTAACCATCGCCACGCCGGAGCCGGTGCAGCCAATCGTCGCTACGGCCCAAGCGGAATACATGACGGCACCTCTTGCGTCTACAAAGTCCGGCACCCTCTCTCTGCGCAGCCTCACGGATGGAAGCTTTGGCGAATTGGAAGAAGGGAAGAGCGTGCTGGGCATCGGTCCCGGCCTGGGCACGAGTCGCCAAACGCAGGAGTTCATCCGAGCCATCGTTGCTCAAACCGAATTACCCGTAATTCTCGATGCCGACGGTCTGAACGCGTTTGCGGCAGACGGGGTGAGCTTGCGTAAACGCAAAACGAAATTTCTCGCCGTTACCCCTCATCCCGGGGAGATGGCGCGGCTGCTGGGCGTGTCAACGAAAGAAGTGCAAGCCGACCGGCTGAACGCTGCTCGTACTTCGGCGCAAAAGTGGAACGTCCACGTGGTTCTGAAGGGCTTTCACACGATCGTCGCCTCGCCAAAAGGCGATATCTTCATCAATACGACCGGAAATGCCGGTCTGGCGAAAGGCGGTACGGGTGACGTTCTGACCGGCGTGCTCTCTGCACTCACGGCGCAATTCGGAACTCAGGATTGGATTCGCGTCTTGGCGCTCGGTGTCTATTTGCATGGTCTGGCTGCAGAGAGGGCAACCGCGCAAGGCGATCTTTCGGGACTGCTTGCAGGAGAAGTTGGCCAGCTAATGCCACACGCACGCAAGAGGTTGTTGAAGGAGTTGCAGCGGCGTGGCTGAAGAGATTATCACGCACTCGTCCGAGGAAACCACGAACTGGGGACGGGAGCTCGCGAAAGGGCTCACCGCCCCGGTTCTCGTTTTGCTAACAGGCGATCTAGGAAGCGGGAAGACGACGTTGACGAAAGGTATCGTAGCGGGGTTGGGGGCCGCGAGCGAAGATGAAGTCACGAGTCCCACGTTTACGCTCGTTCATGTCTACGGAAAAACCACCAAGGTTTACCACGCCGATTTGTACCGCATCGAGAGCTTTCACGATTTTGAGACGCTCGGTTTGGAAGATGTGTTTGCCAAGCCGGCGGTCGTAATTTTGGAGTGGTCGGACCGGTTTCCGTTGCAGTCGCCGTGGCCACAAGTTCGTATCCGCCTGGAACACCGAGGCGGAGACTCGCGCCGCATCTGCGTCAGCTAAGTCCGCTCTTTTACTCCGTGCCGTAACTCCATTTGTAGCTCCGTCCTGTAACTCGGGTTTTCTAACGCCGTCGTGTAACCCCTCTGTTTCCAAAGGTTTGGACCACAGTCCTTACTATCTCGTTACCGAAGCGGGCAGTTTTGTTGCGGCGGTGCGTGAGCGCTGCTAGCTTGGTTAAAGCCCCTTCGGGCGGAGTGTGCATGGCGGACGAGACTCTCACACTAGGCGTGGTAGAAGCGGCGCGGATCGAACTGAAGAGCTATAACGTCACGATCCCCATGGGATCGTTGTCCATCGGAGTGGACAATATCCACCACGATGTATTTCTTAGCCCGAAGTTCGTCCAGGCGGCGCGTGACTATTTGTTTGACCTGATTCGCCAGAGCACCAGCGCTACCTATTTCTCCGGCATTGAACTGCGAACCGTCAAGAGTCTGGACAATACAGCGTTTCGCAAACTGCTGACCGACCTATTACAGAGCGCGCTGACGCAAGCGAAGTATTACAAAAATATCGAGATCGATCTCGTTTTCCGGCTCGGTCTGCTGAAATTTCTCACCCTGGAATTATCCAATCAATTCGCCAATCTCATTCTGGAAGGGAAGGAATGGATTCGCCAGCGCGGCGAATACTTCGAGCGCAGCCAGCAAGCGCATGTAATTAAGGCGCGTTTGTCAGAGCTGCAATCGGCGAGGCGGAAGGTTATCCGCGGCGTAGGACAGCAAGTCGCGCAGATGCTCGCGGACATCGAAGACAACGTCATCGCCAAAACACGGCGCGCACTCTTCGGGGACGATTTTGCGCCTCTCTATGAACTGTTGAAGAACCGGATTATCTTCCTCGACGGCGGGAAAGACGACGTGTTCTTCTTGGAGCATTACGTCTTGCTTGGGAACTATGCGCGTGACCCTGACCGCTTCGAAGCCATGGATGCGCTCTTCCAGGAATTTATTTGCGAAGCGGGTCTCACCATTGGCCAGGATCCCGCATTTACCGAAGCCAATCAGGCGCACAACGCATTGCTCGATCAAGCGGCGGCGATGCGTACGGAAATCGCCAGTCTAGAAGAACAGCGCGAGGGCCTGCGCAAAAAACTGGAACGAGGCGAAAGTTTTTTTAACAAATTTCTAAATTCCACAGACCCCTCGGATTTGAAGGCTTCGCAGAGCGACGTCGAGATGCGGCTCAAGCACCAGGAAGTGAAACTCGAGGAGATGGGGCCGCTGATTGATGCGGCGAAGCAGAAGCTGGACTTTTTTAACAAAGACTACAAAGGGCGGCTAGGTGATTACCTGAACGATCCTGAAAACGCCAAACGGCTTTTCGATGCATCCTCGGGCGACACCGAAACCACAGAAAAGGGGCGCCTACTGGCGCAGCTTGTTGACCGGTTGGAGCAGCATGACGTGCTATATCACGTTCTGGCGAGCTACGAGATTCGTCCCATCGCAAAGGATTACTGTCCGCCGGTGCACTTGCAGCAGCTACGCAAAGCGCTCGTCTCCAAAGATGAAATGAAGCAAGTCGAGCAGGTACTGAAGCACGTTCCTGCCAAGCAACTCTCGCTGAAACCGATCGAAGAGCTTTCACGGAAGATAAAGCGCTATTCGCGAGAGGAAATGCAAGGGTTCGTGCTGCGTTTTGCCACGGATTTTTTGCGATTGCGTCGGGACCTCCGCGACGCGGAGCACTTGACGACGTGCATGGAACGCGTTCATCTGGTGACCACGGAACAGGCTCGCGAGCTTTCCCGGCTGAATAACAAACTCTACGAGTGCGTCCTGCAGGAAGAAGCCAAGACGAAGGAGGATCAAGTTGTCTCGCACGTGATCATCAAAGCCGACGTGCGCGGCTCAACGAGAATGACCCAGGACCTCCTGACGCGCGGGCTTAGCCCGGCGTCGCATTTCAGCTTGAACCTTCACGAGCCAGTGAAGAAACTGCTCGACCGCTTTGGGGCCAAGAAAGTGTTCATCGAAGGCGACGCGGTAATCTTGGCGATCTTCGAGACGGAGTCTACTCGCACGTATGCCCGTTCCGTCGCGAAAGCCTGCATTCTTTCCCGGCAGATACTTTCCGTGTGCAATTCTTATAACGACCGCGCTGCCGCAAGCGATCTTCCCGCGCTTGAACTCGGCGTTGGCGTTGCGTTTCAAGGCTCCGCGCCCACGTATTGGACGGACGGGGACTCCAAGATCATGATTTCCAAAGCGCTGAATCTCTCGGACCGTCTTTCCGGTTGCGCGAAACTTGCGAAGCGCATGCTTTCTGGCCAGAAGTCTCACTTTTGCGTGTACCAATTCCTGACGGCGATGGAAGGGGCTTCGGCGGAGGAGTTGGACGAATTCCTGGTGCGCTTCAACATGAACGGCATCGAACTGAACGAAGAAGGCTTTGAAAAATTGTCCGAAGAGATTTCTCTCGATTCCGTGGAAACAAAGCTGGAAATGCCCTGGGGCAAAGAAATCGTCACCCTGCACTATGGCGAAGTGCCGATGGGTGAGTCCGTGGAGTTGCTTGTCCTGCGTAAGAGCCTGGCGCGCGAGCTTCTGCCTGATGGTAAAATTGGCGCGGCGTCCTCGCACCCCTACTACGAAGTTTGCACTAGCCCGAAGCTGTACGACCTGGTCGCGGCCCTGATCCGAACGAAAGCCGCCGCGGGGGCAATTGAAACAGTACGGGCCTAACCCCTATACTCTCAACGGAGGCGAAAGGGGTCCGGTGATCTTCCCGGCCTTCAAAGCCGGCGATTCGGCCCTTCGCGGGTCGAATGGTGGGTTCGACTCCCACACGCTTCCGCCATATCTGACTCTTTCTGAACCACTTGCCCTCTGCGCGAGAGAACATGAGGGAACGCTAACGCTTCTTCATGTTCCTGTTGGCAGCAAAAGCCGAACCAGCTCGCAGACGTTCCGGTACAGCCCTGGTGTAGATGTTCATCGTCGTGCGAATGTCCGCATGACGAAGCAATTCCTGCTGCACCTTAACGTCCGTGCCATGCTCGTTGAGCAGAGTCGAATACGTGTGCCGAAATGCATGCCAACCGAGTCTCCCAACTCCGACCTTTTCTCCCGCCCGCAGCAGCCAGCGACGTTGTGCGCTCCAAGGGTGCGAGGGCATTCCCGTACGTTTACTAGCGAATACCCATTCGCTTTCTTGAAGAGAGGAAGGGAGCCGTCGCCGATATTCTCGCAACAGTTTCTCTAAAGCGAGATCAACCGGCATGGGCCTCCTTGAGTTCTCCGTCTTGGGTTCGCCAACGTGGCCAAATACCCAGGACCGCCGAATCTGGACTTGGTGTGTTTCCCAATCGAAGTCACGCCATTGCAATCCGAGAACCTCACTGATCCGCAGTCCCAGACACCCAGCCACAACACACATCGTTCGATAGGGCTTCGGGATGTGCCCGAGAACATGTCGAAACTGTTCAATCGTCAGCACAACTGGCTGACGCACACGCTTCGAAACGTCTTTTACCCGCACGAAGCCCATGGGGTTGGCTTGATACGGGAGCAACTCCCATCGCATCGCGCAGTTGAAGACGATCCGCACTTGATTCTTCAAGTGTCCCTTGCTTTTTGGTGCGAGGTCGAGTCCCTTGAGCCACTGCTCCACAGCCAGTGGCTTAATTTGTTTCAACGTGTACTCGCCCCATTTCGGTTTGATGTGGTTCGTCAGCCACGATTGATAGCTTCTCGCAGTCGAGTGACGGTCTGGCAACTCTTCGGCGAGATACCGCTCTATCACCGCACCCAACGTGACTACACCAGCGTTTGGATTGTCTACGTTAATCCCAAGCAAGAATGCCTGTGCCGCCCTCCTGGCTTGAGACTCGGTAGCGTGTTGTTCGACAGTCCCAACGATGAGGCTTTTGTGGCAGTTGGTCCCATCCAGCAAATGCTCCCGATAACGCAGCGCCCAAACATCCGGGCCCTTCTTTCTTGCTTTCCGTTCAACACTTCCGAACTGATACTGTTGCCGCTTATGTTCCATCCGATTTCTCCTGGTTTAAGCGGCACGGATGGCAACCTGAATGTACATGAGAACGCATCCAGACTTCCAGATCAGAAACACGGAACTTCCAACGCCGAAAATAACGGTAGGCGGGGATGCGCCCTTCTCGTGCCCATCGCTCAACGGTCTTGGGGTGAAGACCCCCAAGGATGACAGCTGCGGAGGAGCAGTCTAGGAGCGGCTCAACGGCTTGAAGCGCGTCCGTTGTAGCAGCGGAACGCAACGAGGCTCGCTTTGTGAGCGCTGATCGTTTGCTCTCGGGCGGATTCTCGATTTGACTTTCAGATCCTAATAACGACGGATTCGACGTGAGGCGCAAGCCATGCACTCTTGGCGAGTCTGGGTTCTTGCGTTGGTCGGATTGGGCATTGCGCACTTTCATTCGGCCCCCAACAGAAATGGGGATTGACATCATATCGGGTCACATGTATCCTGCCAATATGTGTCGATACATATTGGCGGAATGTATTTGTTGCCGGGAAAGCGAGCTTCCTATTGCCTGACAAGCCTGAAAAAACCGAGGGAAAGCCACCTGGCAACTCGGACAAAGGAAAGCAGCAACAGACCCTTTCCGTGCGAATCAGCGAAGCGCTACGCCAGCGCCTGGACCGGGCCAAGAAACTCATGTCGTCCAGGACAGGCGAAAGCGTCTCCACTTCGGAGATTGCAAAACAATTTCTCGAATCGGCCCGCGAAGACCGCCTCGAAGTCGTGGACCTCATGTCGGAGCCGACCAAAGCGCTTCGAGAAATTCGCAGAAAGGGCGAGGCTCAGCATCTCCTGTCGAAGGCAGAGTGGGTGGTCCTTGCCCACTTTGTCCAACAGGGACTAGAAGCATTTTCGAGCGACACACCAAGTCATGTATCTCGCGGTTCTCTGATCGCCGTCCTCGATGCGTTCTCGGCAGCCTACGATTTGCGCAAGGGACAGTCCGCCTCAGATGAGTATTACCTGGGCAATCTTCCCTGGGACTGTCGTCCCTCGAAAGTAAGAGCCGCCGAAGGCAGCGAGAAAGTCACGACCGAAATCGTGCGTCGAACAGTGGCGGAAACGCGCCGACAGTTCAGCGATCCGGCCACAAAGTGGGAACCACTGCTAGCGGGCCGGAATCTTTATGCGCTTCTCGAAGATGATAGCCTCAAAGATGCGGACGTACTCAATCGTGCGCTCCGCCCTCATTGGCCGTCCCTTTGGCGACTCGCCGCGCGGGGTCATTATCACCTTACGAAGGAGCCCGTCCGCGACCAGCCCAAGGCCGTCGCGGAGAGCTTTTTTCAGGTAGCGATCCCGCCGATTAGCGAAGACGGATTCACTCTCTCTTTTGCTCGTGGGGAGGGCAACGACTTCTCCGTGCTCCTCAGCTTCCCCGGTGCGAGAGCGCCAATGTACCCACTGTCCGAGTACGCAGTCATGGCCGAGTTTCGGGCCATGCTAGTAACCCTCGACCCGGAAGGCTCGACGCAGCACTGGATGGGCGAATACTTTTTTGGGCATCTCGGCAAGCATGGGAAGGAGGTTGAGTTCTCCTTTCGCGCGCGAAGCAACGGAATCACGTTCACGTTCTCGGAGAAAGAGCGGAAGACGGTGCGGGAGCTATTCCGCCGTGCCTGGGAAATCCCCGCCATGCGGGCCCTGTGGGACGGTTTGATCCTCGAATACGGTGAGCTATGAGGAGCGGCGCCTTCGGCGCCGGGAGGTGGACTGACACGTCACCCCGTAACGGGTGCTGTATAGCAACTTTGGTTGCTATAGGGGAACTTCTTGAAAGCGCAGCCGCTAGCAACTTTTCCCCCACTGTGGTTCGCTCGCATCGACTCTTGGTTTCCGTATGGGAACTTGTTGATTCTGTTGGGTGTCAGTTCGTGCCCACTCGCCTTCTCTTCAGTCAGAACGAGGACGTGCCAAATGCCCACACCACGGACCAAGTCCATCAGCACCAAAGTGACCGATGAGGAGTACGCGCAATTTGAAGCCCTCGCAGGGGATCAAACGATCAGTGAGTGGGTTCGCGATGCTTTGTTGCAGGCAGCGGAGCCAAGTCCCGCGGAGCAAACCATCGTGGCCGAACTGCTTGCCCTGCGAATGATCCTGATGAATATCCTGTTCACCATGGCCAATCGGGAGCCACTCACAAGCACGGCGATGGACGACATTATTAAGCATTAAGCGGGCCGATGCGGGCAAGTTGGCGAAGGCCATGGAACGGCTGACAAGGGCAACTACGGAGCCACAGCGAGGCTGACAGACAGCCCAATCGCGCCAAGGCAATGCGCATGAAATGGGGCCGAGGAGAGTGCAGTAGAGGGCGGAACATTCGGCCCGTCTACACCTATGCCTTAGTGCTTATCTCCTTCATCGCAACTCTGGGAATCCAAGGCTTCCGCTACAATAGGGTCTGGACGCCCCTTGAACGCCATTATTTTCTTGACTACCTGGACTCGCAGATCGTCGGCGTAGTGCGCGACAACGGCTGGTACACGCTGCTCGAAATTGTTACGCGGAAGGGGAGCCGGTTGGCACTGGACAGTGACGTAGTGCCCGCGGTTACGGAAAGCGAGGAGAACACCTTCGCACTCAGAAAGGAAGCACTGAAGCTTAGCTCGCTGCGTCTTGAATCCCATAGCGGCCATTACAACAACGCCGAGATGCATACCTACCTCGGCAACGTGATTTATCGCAACCAAACGCCTGTGGATCTTGTCCGGGTAGCTTTGTGGAGTGGGCTGGGTCTGTTCTTCGCGGGCTTGTTGCCGGCGATCTATCTGGACCAGAGACGTTCTTTTGCGCTGCGCTACGGGACGAAACTTAGAGACCCGGAATTGATAACGGCGGCGCAATTCAACCGCCCGCACCGCTCCCGTGGCACGGGTTTCGTGAACGAGCATCGCACGATGCTGGACCGGATATTGGGTCTCAATAAGAAACTCCCTGTTCCACTCGACAAGGACAATCCCCAAGTCTTGATTCTGGCAAAGGCATTGGCCCAGGAGCCGCCCAAGATGGCACCGGCGGCGGGAACGAAGAGCACGCCCCAGACAAGCGAAACACGGCAGGAACCATCGCGATTGGAACACAAGCCGATTCAGGACCAAGATCTCGAACACGCCGTGAAGCCCACCGAGAGACGTTTTTTTGAGTAGACGCACATGCTTACTATTTCCAAGCCGCTCAGCGCAGGCCAAGCCCGTGCCTATCATCACGAGGAGTTCAGCAACGCGCAGGAGAACTATTACAGCGAAGGCGACCGGATAACGGGGCGAGTGGCACGGAAAGCTGGCCGAGAAATGGGGACTGCGTGGTGGAGTGCAGGAGGAACAGTTTCGGCGGCTCAGCGATGGCCAGCATCCGATTACCGGCGAGCAGTTGGTTCGTTATCACACGGCGCGGGAATATGTGAACGTGCATGGCAAGACGGTCAAGGCGATGGAGCACCGCGCGGGCTGGGATGCTACCTTCTCAGCACCGAAAAGCGTATCGCTAACGGCACTTGTGGGAGGCGATCAGCGCGTGCGGGATGCTCATCGGGCCAGTGTCGGAGTCGCGTTGGACGAGATGGAACGATATGCCCAAGCCCGGCTTGGAGGGAATCTTCCACCAGAAACAACGGGCAACTGGGTCGCCGCAAAATTTGAGCACGATAGCGCGAGGCCTGTAAACGGTTATGCCGCCCCGCAACTTCACACTCACGTCGTCTTCTTCAATCTGACAGAGACAGAAAATGGCGAAACACGCCCGGTGCAACCGCAGGAACTCTATCGCACGCAGCAGTACGCCACTGCCGTGTACCGCTCGGAACTGGCACACCATCTGCAGGAGTTGGGCTATGAGATCGAACACGGCAAGAGCGGTCAACCAGAAATCAAGGGTTACAGCCGCGAGTATCTGGACGCTTCGAGCCCGCGCCGGAAACAGATCGAAGAGCACCTGGCTATGGAAAATCAGGGTGGCGCGGCGGCGGCGCAAATCGCAGCGCACCAAACACGTGAGCCCAAGATCGCACTCTCACACGAAGAGATGCAGCGGCGGCACCAGGACATGGCATTGAACTTCGGCGATCAACCTAAGCGCGTGAAGGCGGAGGCCCAGGAAAGAGGATATGACGTTAGCCAAGATTCGAGAGAGAGGATTGCACACTCGGCTGTTACCTTCGCAAGAGAACGAAATTTGGAACGCGACGCCGTAGCGAATGAGCGCGCCCTACTGGCGGATGCGCTCCGGCGCTCGATGGGCGGAGCCACCCTGGCCCAGGTGAAAGCCGATTTCGAAGAGCGCATTAAATTAGGTGAATTCGTCGAAGCACAAAAGATAGGCAGCTCGCCAGACCGGGCATTTACAACCGCGGAGATGATTGCCTATGAGCAGGACACAATCAATGCCATGCGAGCTGGACAAGACCAGCATCCCGCGCTGGCGACTTTTGCCACGCGCAGAGCCATCCGAGAGTCCCACGGGCATCTGAGCGATACCCAACGCCGGGCGGTCGAACAAGTCCTGTCGAGCCGAGATCAAGTGACGGCGCTTGAAGGCGTCGCCGGCGCGGGCAAGACCACCTCTCTGACAGCGATCCGCGAAGCCGCCGAGCGAGAGGAGTATATCGTCAAGGGGTTAGCGCCCACCTCTCGCGCAGCACAGAAATTGGGAGAAAGTGGAATCAGATCGAACACGTTGCAACGGCATCTTGCCCAGACCTATAAGGGACACGATGAACGGAAACAGCTTTACATCCTGGACGAATCGAGCCTGGCGAGCACGAGGCAAATGAACGAATTCCTCCACCGGCTCCAGAAAGACGATCGCGTGTTGCTCGTCGGAGACACACGCCAGCACCAGGCCGTTGAAGCGGGCAAACCGTATCAGCAGTTGCAGGAAGCGGGGATCCAGACGGCTCGACTGGACGAGATCGTACGGCAAAAAGACCCGGCGCTCAAAGAGGTTATAGAAAAGCTTTCGCGAGGACAAGTCACAGAGGCAATGGAGAAACTCGATGCCAGCGGACGTGTACATGAGGTCGCCGATCGGGACGAGCGCATCGCTGTTATCGTGCATGAATATGCGAGGGAGCCGAATGGCACGCTCGTCGTGTCCCCCGACAACCAGTCGAGGATGGCAATCAACCAAGCCATCCACTATGCCATGCAGGATACGGACCAGATGACCTACCACGAGCACCGGATGAAGGTGTTGGTCGCCCGGCAAGAGATCACTGGCGCTGACCGCCAATGGGCAGCCCGATACGAACCGGGCAATGTGGTGCGGTACGCCAAAGGCAGCAGATTACTTGGCATCTCACCAGGAGAATATGCACGAGTCGAAAGTGTTGATGAAAAACAAAACCACGTCACGGTGGAACGGGAGAATGGTCACCGTGTGAGGTACGACCCTCGCCGCTTGCAAGGCGTAACGCTGTACCGGGAAACGGAGCAGGCGTTCAGTGAAGGCGACCGCGTACAGTTCACCGCCCCGAATCGAGACCAGCATGTCGCCAACCGTGAGCTCGGAACGATCGAGAAGCTCGACGAGTGCGGCAAACTACGAATTCGTCTCGACTCGGGCCGCGTGATTGCGTTCAACATACGAGAGAATCCGCATCTCGACTACGGCTATGCAGTGACGAGCCACAGCAGCCAGGAGCAAACTGCTGATCGCGTGCTTATCCATGTTGATACCGAGCAGAGTGGAGAAAAGCTCGTCAATCGTCGCTTGGCATATGTCGCGGTGTCGCGTGGCCGCTACGATGCGCAAATCTATACCAACGATAAAACCTCACTTGCCGAAAGGCTTGGCCACGATGTTTCACACCGGTCCGCATTGGAGTCGACGCGCGCACCAGAACTAACAATCGAACAAAAAAGTGAGTCGCCGCCCTCTCTCATTCAGGAAAGACAACGAACAATCGAACGCGACCTCAGCCCTGGCCGCTGAGCACGCTATTCTGTGCGCGGAGTTAGGGGGCAGCTCAAGAGGAGCAGGGCATGCATGTGAACCACAAGCGGGTGTACCGGGAAGCGGGATTGCTGATCCGGCGGAAGAGAAGAAAACGGCTGGTGCGCGCGGGCGTGGCGCGGGCGGCGGTGACGGGGGGGGCGAACCAGGAATGGGCCTTGGATTTTGCGCATGACGCGGCGGCGTGAGTTCAGTGAGCCGAAGAGACTGCGAGCGCAATCAGTTCACGCCAATTGCTGACTCAGCATTAATTTGCTGATTCACCAAAAGAAAAGCCTTTTGTTTGTTGGAGTTTGGTAGGGGCGGTGGGGATCGAAAACAATACCAAGCGGAATTTCAAGGACTTAGAAGAAATGCTAAAGAGCGCTAAGGCATTGAAGAGGAACAATAGGGAATGCAAAGGAATCCTTATTGGCCCCTCAATGGCCCCTCATTTTTCTGGTGCTGAAATTCCCTTGTTGTTCTTTTCGCTCGACGAAAAGTGGCGTCGGCTTCAGGTCAAATCTCGCGGCGCGGACGGCAGCCGACGACCAACTTTTAAAGAAGTGAACGTCAATTCCGAGGACTGCCGTAGGAATGCTTCGGCGCGCGCGTCGAGAAAAAACGGACAAATTCGCACGTATGGCATGGCAAGATGCCGTGCTTGGAGGCTTCATAAAAAAACAGCACAAAGAAGAGTACGCAAGAACTGAGGTTGTCCCCTTGAGTGAGACACGCAGTTAAGAGGTGGTTTGCTGTTCGCTGCTTTTTGATTGTACTGCCCAAAGCGTTTCCCGCACTATGCGCGACGGCTGGTGAAGCGGCGGCGGGCT
>Ga0185299_10001647_pt1 | contig 40392 bp, 33 predicted proteins | sample PaiPotPPA55metaG_FD_128002 | JGI IMG/M metagenome (GOLD analysis project Ga0185299, IMG submission 128002) | Iron sulfur acid spring bacterial and archeal communities from Banff, Canada, to study Microbial Dark Matter (Phase II) - Paint Pots PPA... ...
GCCCGCTCAGCAGCAGCAGGGTGTCGATGGCCCTCGCGTGCACGGCTGGGCGCTCACCCGCTCTCCTGCGCGCGCTTACTTACCTCCTGCCAGGGTCACCGACGCCTTGGTGACGAATCGAGGCTAGGGACATGCGTTCTTGACGATCGGAGGCTCCGCGGAGGACACGCGTGTGCACGGACGGGCCATCATTTTGCGATCGCCGGCTTATCGTCGGCGCGCTCGGTGGGCTTGAGTGCCGCTCTCGAGGCTGGACAGCTAACGCGCCAGCAAAAATAATCTCGCCGCTCGAGGTGAGTGACCCTCGGGTGGGACGCGGCGCCGACACGCGCGCGGTCAGGTCGGCAGGTGGAGGGGAATCGTGGTGATGACCACTCCCGGCTGGCGTCGCAGCATACGTCGCAGCCGGCGGGCGGTGCCGTTGTGTAGCGGCTGGTGCCAGCGGTGCTTGACGATCAGCTCGGGAAGGACGACGGTCAGGGTGAGCTCGGATCGCTGGGTGCGCAGAGCGTCGATGTAGCACGCCAGCGGCGCGACGAGCGCCCGGTAGGGGGAGTCGACGATCTCGAGCGGCAGGTGATCGCCCCACGCGGCCCAGTAGCTCCGGAAGCGTGCCGCCTCCTCCTCCCCGGGGCTGATGTGCACGGCCAGCAACGGTTGGCCCAGGGAGGCGGCGTAGGCGAGGGCGCGCAAGCTGGACAGATCCAGGCGGACGATCGGCACGACCGCAAGGTGACGAAGTTGGTCGGGACTCTCGTCGTCCTCGGCGCGCTGGATGGTGCGCGAGTCCTCGCTGTTCGGGGCACGGACGTGCGCAGGCACTATCCGATCGTGCCGCCCGGATGCGTCGAGCGGGTGCAGGGCGAGCGCCTGTCGGACGCTGTCGTAGTGCCGGCGGATGCGCCAGGCGAGGAGCACGAGCAGCGCGATTAACAGCAGCGCGACCCACGCTCCCTGGCTGAACTTGGTCGCGGCGGCGATGACGAAGACGATGGCCGAGAGCACGGCGCCGAGAGCGTTGAACAGCATGCTCTTGCGCCAATCGCTCTCGCGCCGGCGCCACCAGTACACGACCATCCCGATCTGGGAGAACGTGAAGGCGATGAACACCCCGACGGCGTAGAGGGGGATCAGCGGGTCGGTGCGGCCGGCGAACGCGACGAGCAGGATCGCGGCCGCCGCGGCGAGCGCGATCGTGCCGTTGCTGAACGCGAGACGGTCACCGAGCCGCAGGAACAAACGCGGCGCGTGCCCATTGCGGGCCATGAATGACAGCAGGCGGGGGAAGCCGTTGAAGGCGGTGTTGGCCGCGAGCAGCAGCACCAGCGCCGTGGCGGCCTGCACGTAGGCATACAGCGGTCCAGACCCGAAGCTGCGATGGGCCAGTTGCGAGAGCGCGGTCTGACCAGCGCGCGGGACGATCCCATCCACGTGCATCAGCACCACGAGGCCGGCGAACATCGCGACCAGCAGGCCAACCATCAGCGTGAGCACCGTTCGCGCGTTGCGCGAGGACGGGGGCTGGAAGACGGGGACAGCGTTCGAGATCGCCTCGATGCCGGTCATCGCGGTTGCGCCCGAGGAGAAGGCACGCAGCACCAACAGCGCGGTGATGCCCTCGATCGGTTTGAGGCCGACGACGCGGGGAGGCGAAAAGCCGCGCGCGGAGGCGTCGACGAGCCCGACGACGATAAGGGCAAAGATGGCCAGCACGAACGCGTAGGTGGGCGCGGCGAAGATCGTGCCGGCCTCGCGCACGCCGCGCAGGTTTCCCGCCAGGAGGATTGCGATCGTCGCGAGTCCGAGCGGGACGGCGTCGTGCGCCAGGCTGGGGATGGCCGAGGTGATCGCCGCGACCCCGGCGGAGATCGAAACGGCCACGGTCAGCACGTAGTCGGTCATCAGGCCGGCGCCCGCGATCAAGGCCGGGAGTTCGCCCAGGTTCTCGCCGGCGACGATGTAGGAGCCCCCACCGTGCGGGTAGGCCCTGATCAGCTGGCGGTAGGAGAGGCCCACGGCGACCATCAGCACAACGATCGCAACCGAGATCTCCAGCGAGAGGCCCAGCGCGCCGCTTCCCGCCAGCGCTAGCACGGCGAGCATCGCCTCGGGTCCATACGCGACCGACGAGAGCGCGTCAGACGAGAGGACCGGCAGCGCCACCAACTTGCGCATCCGCTCGTGAGCCACTGCGCTGCTTCTCAGCGGCGCCCCCAAGACCGCTCGACGCCACGTCGATGCCGCGCGCCTGGACCCGGGGGCTCCGGCACCGGCGTGCGAGGTCGCCACGAGCTCTGCCGGGTTGCCGGTCTCGACGAAGTCGACTGTCGCGAAGCGCCCACGGTCGCGCGTTTGCGGCGAGCGCGGAAACCGGTGCAGAGCCGGATCGACGGGCAGCGCACGCAGCCACGCTCGCCGCGGGGCCAATGCCCGCCCCCAGTGGTCGCCCACCTGGCGCAAAACGGCGAGTTCGTCCTCGTCCAGGCCAACAACGGCGGAGGCCGGACCGATGTCGGTCAGCTCCTCGGCGGAGTCGCTTTGGCCGTCGTTACTGTCTCCACCGACTGCTGACATCGGACGAGTGGACTACAGCATGTTGTTGCGCCGGGCAGTCGCCGAGCAGCACTTACGACTACGCGCCTGCGGTGGTCTCCGTGGCAGTCAGCGCGCCGGTTTTCGTGCTCCTCGAGGCGGTTCGAGCCCGCTTAGCTCCACTCTCGACAGCGGTATTCCATTGCATTCCAACCCATGCCGGCGTGGTTGGATTACGCCTCACTGCGAAGAGCCGCGGTGTCTAATCAACCGCCGCGGGCGGGTGCACGGCCGGTGCGAGAGCGGACTCCCCGCCATCTGTCTGTGCTGCCTCGGTCGTTGCCGGGTCAAGCTCACCCGCAGGAGCTTGCCTTCGCGCTTCCTTCTTGGCCTGCTTTGTGGCCCGGCGCTCGCGGAGTTTGCTTTCGCGGTTGAGCTTCGCCATCGTGGTCTTCCTCTTGGCGCTCGACGCCATGTCGTTCCGTCCTTTGTCGTAGCTTGCGACGGCGGTTCCCCGCCGCCGCGTCCTCGTCGATCTTGTTGAAGCCCGGGGCGCCTTGTGGCCTCGGGTGTCCGGCCATGCGCGGCCGCGAGCCCGAGGAGACGCCCAGCGGGCTAGCGCCTCGGCGCGTACGCCCCGCGCGACAGGCCGGGCGAGCTAGGCCAGTTGGACGTTTGCTGCCTTGGGTCCCTTATCACCGGGTTCGGCGTCGTAAGAGACCTTTGCACCTTCGGCGAGCGAGCGGTAACCCTCACCGACGATCGCGCTGTGATGGACGAACAACTCCGGGGACTGGTCATCGGGCGTGATGAAGCCAAACCCCTTCTCGTCGCTGAACCACTTGACGGTTCCAGTAGCCATTCTTGCTTCCTCCTGCGTTGAGAGTGCTTGCGAACGCGGAGATTGCTGAGCAAAAGCTACGACCGCTGGCACTGCGATGTCGGATGAACCACCCGACCTGATCTCGCAACGGTAGCAGCATCCACGGGCGGCGCGTTCATCGCGCTGCGCCCGCCCGCCCACGGCCGGCGGGCCGCCCGCGCGACCGACGCGGGCCGCGCTCCGGATGGTTGCGCTCGGGACCGCCGAGGCCGTGGTTCAGACCCAAGCGCCGAGCAAGTTCGCGCACCTCATGGCGCTCGCCTGCGCCGACGAGGGTAACTCCGACGCCGCGCTCGCCGGCGCGACCGGTCCGCCCCACGCGATGAATGTATGCGTGGTGGTCTCCCGGGGGGTCGAAGTTGATCACGTGAGAGACCCCTTCGACATCGATTCCACGGGCCGCGACGTCGGTGGCGACCAGGGTGTCCACCTGGCCGGACTGGAAGCTCGACAGCGCGCGCTCGCGCTGGCCCTGCGACTTGTTGCCGTGAATCGCGACGGCCTTTAGCCCGTGCGCGTCGAGGCGCTTGACGAGGCGGTCGGCGCCGCGCTTGGTGCGGACGAAGACGATCGTCCGGTCCGATGCACGATCGAGCTCCGCGACGAGCGCAGGCAGTCGCTGCTCGTCTCGCACGGCCACGAAACGATGCTCGACGTGGGGGGCCTCATATCTCCCGCGAGCGCCGTGCTCGTGGGCGATCGCGTTCGAGGTGTATCGGCCTGCCACCTCGCCGGTCAGGCCATCGAGCGTCGCCGAGAAGAACAGAGTCTGGCGAACGGCCGGGCACGCACGAACGATCCGGTCGATTGCGGGGCGGAAGCCCATGTCGAGCATCCGGTCGGCCTCGTCGAGCACGAGTATTCGGATTTGCTCGAGCGTCAGCGCACCGCGCGCGAGCAGATCCTCGAGACGACCTGGCGTCGCGACCAGCAGGTGCGCCCTCGCTGCCCGCTTGGCCTGCGGGCCGATCCCGACGCCTCCGTATACAGCCGCGGCCCGCAATCCCCTCGTGGGCGCCAGCGCCTCGAGCTCGACGAGTATCTGGCCCGCGAGCTCGCGCGTGGGAGCGAGTACCAGCGCCGCGGGCGTAGGCCCGTTAGCGTCGAGGCGCTCCACGAGAGGGATCGCGAACGCGAGCGTCTTACCAGAGCCGGTAGGCGACTTCACCAATACATCCCGGCCGGCCAGCACGTCCTCAATGACAAGCTGCTGGACAGGGAACGGCGCCGCGATGCCGCGGCGTGACAAGGCGCCGCACACGGCGCCCGATACGCCGAGCTCGGCGAAGGACTGCTTTGACATCGACTACTCCTGACGGCGCTCGCTCGCGCCTACGGTTTGGGAGGCTGTTGCTGACCCGAACCGCAAGTGGCGGGACTCAAGCGAGCTGACCTCGCGGCCAAAGACCTCGGCCGCTGGCCGCAACGTAGCAGACGCTTACCCCGTGACCTGCACGGCGCCCCGCCCGCCGCCGGCTTGGGCTTGGCCGCACGCTAAGCTGGAATTTGCACACATTGGGCGAGGCTGTCGGTCTCGGTCGGCCTGAGGAGAGAGTCCTCCACGCGGCACCGCTCGCCCTTACCCAGCGCCGGAGCAGGTCGGCTCTGAACGCGTTAACGCTTGGAGCAGACGTGCCAGGTCCGATTCAGCTTCGCCAGCAAGAGAAACGGGAAGAGAAGCTGCGCGACATCCGCGAGCAGGTGGCGCTCGGGAAGCTCGTGATCAGGCAGATGACGCCAGACGAGCGCCGACGATTTCCGCCGCGCGATCCCAGAGCGCCGCGCGCGGTTGCGAAACGACGCTGATGGGGCGCTTCTTCCTGCCACCCCTTCCCGCCCGTAGCGCGGAAGCCGAGGACGCCTACCGCGATCTGCGCGCGAAGGCCGAGGCGTGCACAGGAGCGGTTTCGCGCGAGCGCCGCATCGAGCTCGTCGAGTGCCGGCGCAGCGGCCGCGACTGCCTGCTGCAGGTAGGCGAGCCGGACACCAGCGACGGCCGCACCGTCGCGGCCATCATCCAGGTCGGCCGGAACACTTACACGGTCCACCACGTCGAAGCGACCTCGAGGGAGTCACAGGACCCCGTCGTGCTCCAGCAGTGCGAGGTCTACTCGGTTACCGACTTTCAGTAGGCGCGCGGTCGTCTCACTCGCCCCCGCCAGCGGCGGGGAGGACCGTCTGCACGAGCCCGTCGACGACGTCGTAGACGTGGCCGGAGACCGCGATGCGCGGCGAGATGGCGTCCGCGGAGCGCAGCCGCTCGACGTCGTGCCTCACCGTTGCGACGGGATCGAGCACGGCGTGCTCGCGCAGGACCGATTCATCTGCTCCGATCCGCTCGGCGTAGCGTTGGCGGAACGCGTCGTCTGCGAGCGCGCCCGCCCCGCACTGGGTGTGGTGGATCACCGCTACCTCGAACAGCGGGCCCTCGGGGATCACCGTCTCAGCGAGCTGGCCGATGAAGGCAACGTCGTTGATCACCTCGTGGGTGACGCGACCACCAACGTTGCGGACAACGATCGCGTCGCTCAGGCCGAGGCCGAGGACGTGTGCAGGATCGACACGCGGATCGAGGCACGTGATCACGAACAGGCGCAGGTTGGGGAACACGACGGCGCCCTGATGACCGCCGGCGGCGGCGAAGGTGCGGTTGCGCTCCAGCGCGGGATCTATGTTGGCTGTGGTCATGGTGCGCTCCGTTTTCGTGGTGATCATTTGCGTTCGTGGCTGATGGCCCCGCCTGGTCAGGCGTGCGAGAGGTCCGGTGTCGGCAGGTCCGGAGTCGTCATTACGCGTGGGCCGCTCTCGCGCAGCCCGATCCGGTCGTGCAGCCGGCGCAGCGGTTTCGGCGCCCACCAGTTCCACTTGCCGAGCAGCTCCATCAGCGACGGCACGAGCAGCGCGCGGACGAGCGAGGCGTCGATCAGCACCGACAGCGCGACGCCGACGCCGAGCTCCTTGATGAACACGAGCTTGGACGTCGCGAACGCTCCGATCGCGACCGCGAACAGAAGCGCCGCGGCGGTGACGATGCGCCCAGTTCGCTCGAGCCCAATGGCGACGGCTTCGGAGTCCGAGGCTCCGGCCTCGCGCGCCTCTTTGATGCGCGAGAGCAGAAAGACCCCGTAGTCGGTCGCGAGGCCGAAGGCGATGGCGGCGAGGAAGATCGGCTGGGTGGCGTCAAGCGCGCCCTGGCCGGTGTACGACAACAGGCCTTCGAGGCGCCCGTCCTGGAAGATCAGGACGAGGATCCCGAGCACGGCGCTGAGGCTGAGCGCGTTCATCAGGACCGCCTTGAAGGGCAGCACGACCGATCCGGTGAACAGGAACAGGACGATCAGCGTCGCCGCCACGATCACGGCCAGCACCGCAGGGAGGTGCGCGCCGAGACTGTGCTCGAGATCGAGGAAGGCGGCGGTCTGACCGGCCACGCCGACGTAGACCGGCGCACGGATCGCACGGATGTCGCGGACCAGCTGCTTGGTTGCCCCGCTCAGCGGTCGTTGCGCGGGGGCGACCGCGAGTAGCGAATCGCTCCGGCCGGCCGGCTGCGCCGGCGCGACCGCGGACACGTTCGCGAGCCGGCCGATCTGCGCGCTCAGCGCCGCGACCTGCGGTGAGCGGTACGGAGCGCCGACGACGACCTCGACCGGCGAGGTTCTGTTCGGTGGGAATCGGCGCGCCAGCGTTTCGTCGACGAGGCGCGCGCTCGCGCTGTGCGGTAGCACGCTCGCGGTGACGCTGATGAACTTGATGCCCGCGAACGGAATGCCGAGCGCGATCAGCAGCGCGGCGCTGACTACGGCGACGCGTCCGGGACGGCGCATCACGAATCGCGACAGGCGGTACCAGGCTCCGCTTTCCGCCGGGCGCGCGTCGCGGTCGGCCGCTCGCTGCAGCCACGCGGGCGCGAGCGCGTTGACGCGTGGACCGAGGACGCTGAGCAGCGCCGGCAGCACGACCAGCGCGAGCGCCGCGGCGACGAGCGCGACAACTGCCCCGGCGATGCCCATCGAGTACAAGAAGCGCTGCGGGAAGATCGCCAGCGATGCGACCGCGGCGGCGACGGTCACAGAGCTGAAGGCGATCGTCCGTCCAGCCGTCTGCAGCGTTCGCCGCAGCGTCTCGACGCCGAAGCCCGAAGCGATCGCCTCCTCGCGGTAGCGGGAGACCATGAACAGGCTGTAGTCGATCGCGAGCCCGAGGCCCATGCCGGTCACGAAGTTCAGCGCGAACACGGACAGGTCGGTGAAGCCGGAGACGATTCGCAGCGCGAAGAACGTCGCGACGATCGCCAGGCCGCCGAGCAGCGGCGGCAGCAAGGAGGCGACGAGCGAGCGGAAGAACAGCAGCGAGAGTAGGAAGATGAATGGGAACGCGAGCAGCTCGGCCCGGGCGAGGTCCTGGCCGACCTGGCTGTTCGCCTGGACGCTCGCGATCTCTTCGCCCCCGAGGCGCACGTCCCGCTGCCCGGCGAAGCGGCCCTCGATTCGCTTTGCCGCGTCTTCGAGCTGCTTGTCCGAGCGCGGCTTGAAGTAGGCGACGACGTAGGTCAAACGGCCGTCGCGCGAGACCATCGCGGGGTCGTGCGTCTCATAGAAGCTGACGGCGCTCGCGACGTCGGGTTCGGCGCGCAGCGCTCCGGCGACCTGCTCCACGCGCTGGCGCGCCGCCGGGCGGCGCACGTCGCCGGAGCTCACCAGCGCCACGATCCCCGGGTCGATCTTGCGGCGCGCGGCCGCCTCGAAGCGGTTCGTCGCTTGGACCGATTGCGTCGCCGGGTCGTTCGCCCCGTAGGGGCTCATACGCTTGGCGACGCCGACGCCGAACGCGCCGGCGATCGCGGCTGCGAGTACCGCGAGGAGCAGGATACGGCGGTTGTGTGCGTGGATGAACGTGGCGAGGTTGGTGAGCATCGGACTACTCCTCTTCGGTCTCGCATGCGAGCCGGCGTTCGGTCGCCTCGCACCATTTGACGATGCACTCGGTGAACTCGATCCCCATCTGCAGGGTCAGGTAGGACCCTGCGGGTCCCTTGCTCGCGAACGGCTCGATCGAGCGCAGGTGCGCGAGGTCGCGCTCTTCGCGCGCGCGGATCGCGCGGACGATCTCGATCCGTCGCTCGGGCAGGCTGTCCGAGAAGAACAGCTTCAGCATCCCCTCGTCCCGAAGCTCATATGACGGCTCCTCGTCGGCTGCCAGCCAGCCCTCGAGCGCCGCCTTGCCCGCGTCGGTCAGCTCGTAGACGGTGCGCGCCCGCCCGCCCGATGGCTCGGGTCGGCCGCGAACGAGCCCCTGGTCCTCGAGGCGCTTGAGCTCCGGATAGATCTGGCCGTAGCTCGCCGCCCAGAAGTAGCGCGTCGTCCTGTCGACGAACGTCTTGATGTCGTAGCCGGTTCGCTTACCGAACGCGATCATCCCGAGGATGACCCGGCCGGTCGGGTTCAGCTCGACGTCTGGCGGCTGGGGGTCCGGGAGGGCCATGTATCGCCAGGATATATCAGATAGCGATATATGTCAAGCCCTCCGCCGCGCCAGGACGGATCGCGGCCGGTCGCGCGACTCACGCCGCCGCAGGGGCGCGGTTACGTGCGCGAGGTCGGGTGCGCCGGCGGAGCCGGTCGCCCCTAGAGCGGCCGCCGAGCGTCAGCCGCCCGCGTAGGCGAGCACGTAACCCGTTGCGGGCTCATAGCTCGCGCCGCCGGCGGCGACGAAGAGCTTGTCTTCGGCGATCGAGACGCCCGAGCTCGTGAGGTTCGCGACGGGCGCGCCTGCGTCGGCGGCGAGGGGGCGACGGACGAGCGGGGTTCCGCTCGAGGCTTCGAAGCCATCGAGGTTGGAGTCGCCGTCAACCGTCCATACAACTCCCTCCGATGTACTCACGGACTGGTAGTGAGTTCCGTCGGCGACCGGGCTCGCCCAGCTGATCGAGCCGCTCGACCGGTCGAGCGAGAACATCGTGCCCCCGGGCGTGGAGACGGCATAGATTGAGTTTCCGTCGAACGCGGTCGAGTCGGCGTTGCACGCAAAGCACGACGGGCCGATGATCGTGCTCCACACCGGCGTCATCGTCGCGGTGTTGGCGACGTGGTAGACACCCGACTTCTGCAGGTCGCCGACGACCTTCTCGCCGGAGGCGGTCGTGAACAGGTTGGCCGCCGCGCCGAAGTCGAGGTCGAGCTGCCCGCAGACCGGGTCGTCGAGCGGGTCGGGCACTTCTTCTTTCGCCGACGCTTCGCACGCCGGCGAGTGGCTCAGTTCCTCGAGCGTCTGCGTGTACTGGTCGACGTTGCCTTCGTATGAGGCGACGATCTGGCCGAACGTCGAGCGCAGAGGGTTCACGTCGATCTTGACGATCGCGTCGGTGGTCTTGTACTGCTTTTCCTTGCTGTTCGGGTTGCCGGTACCCCAGTACGCGTACTTCGTCTTCGGGTCATAGGCAGGAGTGCTCCAGATCCCGCCGCCCGAATAGCCTTCTTCCTGCGCGCTCTGCGGGATCGTCGGCGTCTCCTTGGCGACTTCGCCCGTTTTTGCGTTGATCAGCGCGAACCCGCCCGTCGCCGTGGGGTCTCCCTCGGGAGCCGACCAACCCGCGAGCACGTATCCGTTCGCGACGATGGGGCTCGAGTTCGTGTACGAGCCCGCCTGCGCCGCGCTGCTCGACAGCGGCGGCGCGAACGGCGCGCTCTTCCAGATCACGGCGCCGCTCGATTTGTTGAGCGCGATCGCATAGGGAGCCGTGAACTCGTCGACGAGGAAGATGACCTCTTTGCCGTCGACCGCCGCGGCGCCGACGTCGGCGCCGCCCGAACCGGGATTCGGAGCTTCGAGTTTTCGCTGCCAGACGACCCGGCCGGTCTTCGCGTTCAGCGCGTATGCGCTGCCGCCGTACGAGGCGATGAACACGCACCCGGCATCGACGACGGGTGTCGAGTTGAAGCCGGTGCCGTCCCCGGTCGAGGACGTCGAGAACGTCCACACCGGCGTGAGTTTGGCGGCGGCGCTCGGCGTGAGCCCGCTGGGTTCGGGTTGCGTGCGCGTGTTCGCGACATCGTGGCCGTACATCGGCCATTGGCCGCCGCTCGCGGGCGTCTGCGTGCACGGCGCCGAGGCCATGGCAGGCGCGGCGAACGCGGCCATGCACACCGCCACAGCCAACGCCAGGACGGTTCCGCCCCTGCGCGCGATCCCCTGCGGGCGCGCTCTGCGCGCGCGAATCGACGCGAGCCGCCCACGGGCGCCCTCGCGTCCCTCCCACCCGGATTGCCTCATCACCCAAACCTTCGCCGGAAATGGACTGGACCGAATTCCATAATTCCCGATCCGTCCCGTTCTAAACATGAACCGAATATGTCCCAAAATCAAAAACGCCTGCGAGGCGAAGAGCGCGGCGCGCGAGCCGCGATGAGTTTCGCCTCGCGCGCGAGTCTCTCCAGACAGCCCCAAAAGCGTGCGAGGATCCCTACGCCGCCCGCGCGTGTCCCCCCGGCGAAAGGAGCGAGAGATGTCCAGCTACAAGGTCGGCAGCCGAGAGGAATGGCAGACCGCCCGCAGTGAGCTCGCGACGCTCGAGGCGGAGTACGCCGAGCTCGGTCAGCGCGTCACCGAGCGGCGACGCGAGCTGCCGTGGGTGCCCGTCGAGAAGGACTACCGGTTCGATACGCAGGAGGGCGAAAAGACGCTCGCGGAGCTGTTCGAGGGGCGCTCGCAGCTGCTCGCGTACAACATCATGTTCGGGCCCGACTACACGCTCGGCGCGTGCCCCGGCTGCTCGAACCTCGGGGATGAACTGAGCGCCGCGCGCGTGCACCTAGGCCATCGCGACGTGACGTTGATCTGCTTCTCGCGCGCCCCGATCGAGCAGCTCAACGCGTACAAGCAGCGCATGGGCTGGCAGTTTCCGTACGTGTCGACCAACCGCACGGAGTTCCCGTTCGACTTCGGTCTCGCGCTGAGACCCGAGCAGGCGCGCGAGATCGCCCAGATCCGCGACTTGATCGAGAACCCTCCGCAGTTCCTCGAGGACTGGAGCAGGCAGGTCGGCGCGAAGCTCGAGGACGGGTTGCGCGAGGCCCCCGGCTTCATCGCGTTCGCGCGCGAGAACGGGAGCGTGTACCACACCTACACCGTGACCGCGCCCGACCCCTTCGTCGCGCCCTACAACGCGTTCCTGCTCCGGCGCACGCCGAAGACGCCGCCGGAGGGAGTGTTCGCGTGGCGCAAGGACGAGTACCCGGACTGACCCCTTAGCCGCTCACCGCGCGGGCGAGAGCGTGCGCGGGGCCCGCGCGAGACTTACCGGCGCTGACCGCTGCGGTGCCGGCCGCGCAGGGCGCCGAGTCGCCTCGTCGGACGTGCGCGCGGGCGCGGCATCGGCGCGCGGCGCATGAGCACGGCGACGATCGCGGCGTCGCGCGCGCGTTCGTACGCGCGCCGGCGAAAGCGGTTCTCGCGCCTGCCGGTGCCCTGGCGCTCGCACGCCGAGCGCCACTCCTCCCAGCGCCCGAGCGCGAGCGCCGCGAGCGGCTCCTCGCCCGCGACCCGCCGGCACAGGAGCAGCGCGCACGGCTCGCGCCGCGCAGCGCTGTTGCACCCGCGTCCCGGGGGACAGCAGAGCGGCATCGCGACCCCTAGGCCTCGCCGGGCGAGCGGACGCGCGCGATGCGTACGAGCCGTGTCCGCTGCAACCGCGATGGAATCATCTTCTCTCGGCTACCCCGGTCCGCGCGATCTATACCGCGTTTCTCCGCGCTGCGGCTGGGTAGACGACGGCAGCGGCGCGCGCCGCCACGCGTCGCTACCGTTCGCCCGTGCGCGTCGCGACCTGGAACGTGAACTCCGTCAAACAGCGGGTGCCGCGGCTGCTGCCGTGGCTCGACGAACGCCGGCCGGACGTCGTCTGCCTGCAGGAGACGAAGCTCGCCGACGACGCCTTCGAAGCGCTGCTCGGTGACGAGCTGTCCGAGCGCGGTTATCGGATGGCACTACACGGCGAAGCGCAGTGGAACGGCGTCGCGATCCTCTCCAAGGTCGGCCTCGAGGACGTGACCGCCGGGATCACCGGCGCGCCCGGGTTCCCCGACCCCGAGGCCCGCGCGCTGGCCGCGACCTGCGCCGGAGTGCGCGTGCAGACGGTGTACGTGCCCAACGGGCGCACGCCCGACTCGGAGCACTACAGGTACAAGCTCGACTGGCTCGCCGCGCTGGTCGAGGTCGTCCGCCATGGGCACGATGCGGTCCTCGTGTGCGGTGACATGAACATCGCCCCCGCGGACATCGACGTGTTCGATCCCGACGCGTACATCGGCCAGACGCACGTCACCGCCCCGGAGCGGGAGGCGCTCGCGCAGCTGCGCGCGGTCGGCCTGCGCGACGTGTTGCGCGAGCGCTGGCCGGACGAGCGCGTGTTCACGTACTGGGACTACCGCGCCGGCATGTTCCACCAGGATCTCGGCATGCGCATCGACCTCGTGCTCGCCAGCGACGCCGTGTGCGAGCGCGTGAAGGCCGCGTGGGTTGACCGCCAGGCGCGCAAGGGCAGCGGTCCGAGCGACCACGCGCCGGTGATCGTCGATCTCGACGAGGCGCCTGACGGAGACATCGGGCCGGTCGTGCCGCCGCCATCGGCGCCGGTGGTCACGCGGGGCGTGGCGAAGCTGCCCCAATCAACTCGTTGATTGCGCGCGCGAGCTCGGGGCCCGCGTCCTCCTGCAGGAAGTGGCCCGCGTGGGGGCGCGTGTGCGGCTGCCCGTGCGCTCCGGGCACGCGCTGCTGAAACGCGCGCTCGGCGCCGCGCGTGATCGGATCGCCGTCGCTGAACACCGTCAGGAAGGGCTTCCGCCAGCGTTCGAGCACCTCCCACGCCGCGCGGTTGGCCTTGATCGCGGGATCGAACGGCGTGAGTGGTACCAGTCTCGGAAACGCCCGCGCGCCTGCGCGAGACGCGGGCTCCTGGAACGGGGCGTCGTACGCACGGCGCTCCGCCGCCGACAGCTTGCGCCGGCAGCCGGCATCGACGATGCGCCCGACCGGGAAGACGGGGCTGTAGATCGCGAACGTGCGCCACGTCAGAAACGCGAGCGCGCCGGTGGCCGAGGGCGCGGCACGTCCGTCGGCGCTCGGCAGAGCGCCGTTGCCGATCACGATGCGCTCGAAGCGCTCCTCGTTCTCGGCCGCGACGCGCAGGCCGATGAGCGCGCCCCAGTCCTGGCAGAAGAGCGTGATGCCGCTCAGGTCGAGCTCGCGCACGAACCCCGCCACCCAGCGAACGTGGCGCTCGTAGCTGTAGTCGCGTCTCTCGGCCGGCTTGTCAGACCTGCCGAAGCCGACGAGATCGGGCGCGAGGACGCGGTTTCCCGCAGCGGCGCAGACGGGGATCATGTGCCGGTAGAGGTACGACCACGACGGCTCTCCGTGGAGCATCAGCACGGGCGCCGCGGAAGCGGGACCCTCGTCGACGTAGTGCATGCGCAGCCCCTCGACCTCGACGAAATGAGGCTCGAAGGCGTAGTCGGGGAGCTCGCCGAAGGCCGACTCCGGGGTGCGCGTGACCCTCATGGCGGCGGGCGCTCGCCCTCGTAGTAGTCGACGGCGTCCGACCTGCGGAACATCGCACGCAGTCCGCCGCCGGCGGGGAGCCGCTCGAACGCGCCGAGCTTGCCGGAGTCCGGATAGCAGACGACGTCGGGGTCGCCGCTCGTGCTCAGTGCGAGGAAGCGCACGGCCTCGCCGGTGCGGTTTACCAGCTGATGGCCGCCCGTCTCGCCGCGCGGGAACGCCACGACCTCTCCCTCGGCGAGCTCTCTCCAGCGCTCGCCCGTGCGCAGGCTCGGCCTGCCGGCGAGCACGACGACGAGCTCCTCCTCGGTGTAGTGGAAGTGGTACGGGTACGCCGCCTGCCCCGGAGGCAGCTCCCACAGGCTGAGGCCGAGGCGTTCGCTTCCCGCCTGGCGCCCGACGCGCGCCCGCAGCGCGCGGAACCCGTCGTGTTCGCGCGGCTCGTCGAACGCCGGCTCGTTGATGTTCGGCACTACGCCTCCTTGATCGCTTGCAGCGTGTACGTGCAGGGCAGGCGCGAGGGCCGGTCCGCGAGGCGGAACTCGCCGGACTCGAGGCGCTCCATAATCCCCGGCAGCGCCGGCCACGGCGCGCTGTCGTGCTCGACGAAGCGCGTGATCCGCATGCCGCGCGCGAGCAGCGCCGAGAGAATCTCGCCGAGCGCATGGTTCCAGGTGTGCGTCTCGTGAGTCGAGAACTGCGCGTCGGTCTCAACGTATGTACCGCCCTCCGTGAACACGAACGGGTCGCTGTGCTCGAAGTAGGGATGCTCGACGAGCAGCCTGCCGTCGTTGCGCACGTCCTCCAGCGACCACAGCATCGGGTGTCCCTCGCGGATGAACAGGCGCCCGCCGGGGACGAGCAGCTGCGTGACGACCTCCGCCCAGCGCTCGATCTGCGGAAGCCAGCAGATCGCGCCGATGCCGGTGTACACGAGCTCGAAGCGCTCGCGCCCGAGGACCTCCGCGGCGTCGTAGGCGTCGGCCTGAACGAACTCCACGTCAGCGCCCACCTCGGCGGCCAGCTCTCGCGCCTGCTCGATCGCGGCGGGTGAGAAATCGAGCCCCGTCATGCGCGCGCCGAGGCGCGCGAGCGAGATCGTGTCCGTCCCGATGTGGCATTGCAGGTGCACTCCGCGCACGCCGTTCACGTCGCCCAGCAGGGGCAGGTCGAAGCGCACGACGCCGCTCAGGTGAGCGGGATCCGCGCGGAAGCGATCGAGCGCGTAGTCGGGGGAGCTTGCGTGCGCCGGGACTCGCTCCTCCCAGTTGGCGAGGTTGATCGCTCTCGAGTCCGGCACGCCGGCGATTTTCCCACACACTTGAGAAGCTCTCGGGGTGCGCCGCACCGCCGCATCGAGCTTCGCCGTGCTGTCTCTCCTCGCGGCCGGTTGCGGGAGCGCCTCACACGCGCCGCCGGCGCTCCCGGCGCGCGTCGCGGGCTCCGCGCCCGCGCACGCGCAGCCGCCGCGGCGACGCGCGCCGTCGCTGAGCGCGCGCGTCAACGCCCAGGCGCTCCTGCCCCAGACGCGCGCCTACCCCGCGAGCGCGAGCCGTCAGTTCAGGGCGCAGATGGCGGCGTTGTGGTCGGGCGTCGTGACGGACTCGCCCGCGCGCGCGGCGGTGGCGTTCTTTCCCAAGGCCGCGTACGTGCGCCTGAAGGCGATCGCCGGCGCGGGCGCCGATTGGGAAAACCGCCTCTTTGGCGCCTATGCGCTCGACATCGCAGCCGCACACGCGTTGCTCGGCTCGGGCGCCTCCTCCGCGCGGCTGCTCGCGGTCAACGTACCGTCCGCCTACGCACACTGGGTCGAACCCGGCGTCTGTTACAACGGCATCGGCTACTACGAGGTGCCCAACGCGCGCGTCGTCTACAGCGAGAACGGCGCGACGAGGTCGTTCGGGATCGCCTCGATGATCTCCTGGCGCGGTGAGTGGTACGTCGTCCATCTCGGCGCCGTGCTGCGCTCGGGCGAAGCGGGCACCGTCGACGAACCCGCCGCCGGCCCTGGCAGCTCCGCCTCCTCGGGCACCTGTTAGAAGTGTCCGCTCACGCTGGCGCCCGAGATCTGGCGGGTGTCGGTCTGCGCCGGGCGTAGCAGCATGATCTCCGCCGGCACGCGGTCGATCAGCCACAGCAGGTCGTCGTGCGTCAGCCCCGAGCGCTCGTCCTCGGGCACGGACACGATGACGCGATCGAACTGCTCGCTCTCGAGGATGCGCCGCAATGCGTCGCGATAGGAGCGCCCGCGCGCGACGCGCGACTCGACGGGAATTCCCAACGCTGACACGCGCTGCTCGATCGCCTCCAGCAGCGGCATGCCGCTTTCGGACTGGCGCGGCACCGGTGTATCGAGCGGCAGGTTCATCGGCACGCGCGCGAGAAACGCGGGGATGATCGTCGCGTTCTCCGCTCTCGCCAGCCGCGTCGCCGCCTCGAACGCGCGCCGCGAGATCGCTTCGCCGGTGAATGGGAGCAGGATCCGGCGCACGGGGCGGGCGCGCTCGCGGTGCGGCAGGCGCCCGTGGGGTGGCAGCCAGAAGCCCGCGCCGATGCCCAGCGCCGCGGCTGCGAGCGCGATCGCGATCGTCACCCAAGCGCTCACGACGTGTCCTGTGGCAGGCGGCGGGCGCGGTCGGCGACGATGCGCACATCGACGCCGGGAAGCCGCTGGATGATGCGATCGTGCAGCGGGGCGCGCAGGCGTGCGACGCCGCGCGCCGGGCGCGCGCGGCCCATGAGGATGTACGTGATGCCGCGGCGGTCGGCCACGTCCGCGACCGCCGCCGCAACGTCGTCGGATTCCTCGATCAGCAGGTTCACCCCGAGGACCGACGCGAGTTCGCGCAGCGCTTGCAGCGAGCGCTCCTGGTCCTCGCTGAGCCGCTCGCTCGGGCCGCGCACCCACAGCAGCTCGAGATTCGCGCCGAGCCTGCTCGCCGAGCGCCAAGCACGACGCACGAGCCGCTGCGCTCCCGGGTAGGGCTCGACGAGCGCGAGCAGGCGCTCGCCGATCGCCTGCGGCGCGTCCTCGGCGAGCGATTCGCGCGGCGCGGCGACGGTAGCGTTGAGGCGCTTGGCGCCGACCTCCTCGGCGACCTGGCGCAGCGCGACCTCGCGCAGCGCAGTGAGGTTCTCGATCTTGAAGAAGTTGTTCAGCGCAGCGTCCACGCGCTCGGCCGGGTAGATCTTCCCGGCGCGAAGCCGGCCGAGGAGCTCTCCGGGAGCTAGGTCGATCAGCACGACCTCGTCGGCGCGCGTGAGCACGGAGTCGGGGATCGTCTCGCGCACGCGAATGCCGCTGAGTTCGGTGACGCGATCGTTGAGCGACTCGAGGTGCTGCACGTTCACCGTCGAGACGACGTCGATGCCCGCATCGAGCACGTCCTCCACGTCTTCATAGCGCTTGTTGTGCTTGAGGCCAGCCGCGTTGGTGTGCGCGAGCTCGTCGATCAGGCATAGCTCTGGCGCGCGAGAAAGGATCGCGTCCAGATCCATCTCTTCGAGCGTCGTCTCGCGATAGCTCACGCGCACGCGCGGAACGAGCGGCAGGCCCTCGGCGAGTCGTGCGGTGTCCGCGCGCCCGTGTGTCTCGAGCAGCCCGATCACAACGTCTCGACCCGCCTCCTGCTCGGCGTGGCCCTCTTGGAGCATTCGGAAGGTCTTTCCGACACCGGCGGCCATCCCGATCAGGACTCGGTGGCGCCCACGGCTTCGCGGCTCATCCATCAGGAGCGCGTCCCGCTTCGGCGGCCGCGCGGGAGTGATGCGCCGACGGGATTGCTCCGCACGCGAGCGTCAGCGGTTGGTCCATCGCGTCCAACCATCGCCAGACATCATCCAGGGCGCCGCGCGACTCACGCGCCCAGGAGGTTGTGGACGATCAGGTCGATCAGCTTGATCCCTATGAACGGCGCGACGATCCCGCCAAAGCCGTAGATCAGGAGATTGCGGCGCAGCAACGCGCTCGCGCCGATCGGCCGGTAGCGCACGCCGCGGAGCGACAGCGGGATCAGGAGCGGGATGAGGAGCGCGTTGAAGATGATCGCCGAGACGATCGCTGACCGCGGCGTGCCGAGGCCCATGACGTTGAGCACGTGCAGCGGCCCCTTCTCGCCCGCGCTCGCGGCGTACGTGGAGATGAAGACCGCAGGCAGGATCGCGAAGTACTTGGCGACGTCGTTCGCGATCGAGAAGGTCGTGAGGGCGCCGCGCGTGATCAGCAGCTGCTTGCCGACCTCGACGATCTCGATCAGCTTCGTCGGGTTGGAGTCGAGGTCGACCATGTTCCCCGCCTCGCGCGCGGCCTGAGTGCCCGTGTTCATCGCCACCCCGACGTCGGCCTGCGCGAGCGCCGGTGCGTCGTTGGTGCCATCGCCGGTCATGGCCACGAGGCGACCATCCTGCTGCTGTTCGCGGATCAGCGCGAGCTTCGCCTCGGGCGTCGCTTCGGCGAGGAAGTCGTCGACCCCCGACTCCTCGGCGATCTTCGCCGCCGTGAGGCGGTTGTCGCCGGTGACCATCACCGTCTTGATCCCCATTGCGCGCAGCTGATCGAAGCGTACGCGCATGCCCTCCTTGATCGTGTCCTTGAGGTAGATCACGCCCAGGACCTGGTTATCGCGCGAGACCGCGAGCGGCGTCCCACCCTCGCGCCCGATGCGGTCGAGCTGCGCCTGGAGCTCCGGCGGCGGCGTTCCGCCCTCGCGCGTGACGAGCTCGATGATCGCGTCGCCCGCGCCCTTGCGCAGCTGCTGCCCGTCGAAGTCCACGCCGCTCATGCGCGTCTGCGCGGTGAAGGGCACGAACTCAGCGTGCATCGAAGCCATACCGCGCTCGCGGATGCCGTACTGCTTGGCGAGAACGACGATCGAGCGGCCCTCGGGCGTCTCGTCGGCGAGCGACGACAGTTGCGCAGCCTCGGCGAGCTCCGCCTCGGGCACGCCCGGCATCGGGATGAACTCGGACGCCAGGCGGTTGCCGATCGTGATCGTCCCCGTCTTGTCGAGCAGCAGCACGTCGATGTCGCCCGACGCCTCGACGGCGCGTCCCGACAGCGCGAGTACGTTGCGGCGGACGAGGCGGTCCATGCCCGCGATTCCGATCGCGGAAAGCAGTGCGCCGATGGTCGTCGGGATGAGAGCTACGAGCAGCGCGATCAGCGTCGTCTCCGAGATCGCCGTGCCTGCGAACAGACCGAACGGACGCAGCGTCGCGACGACGATCATGAAGATCAGCGTCAGCGCCGCGAGCAGGATGTTCAGGGCGATCTCGTTCGGCGTCTTGCGCCGCGCGGCTCCCTCGACGAGCGCGATCATGCGGTCGAGGAACGACTGCCCCGGCTCCTGTGTGATTTCGACGACGATCCTGTCCGACGTCACGCGCGTGCCGCCCGTGACCGCACTACGGTCGCCCCCCGACTCGCGGATCACGGGCGCCGACTCGCCGGTGATCGCTGACTCGTCGACTGTCGCGATTCCCTCGATCACCGTGCCGTCGCCGGGGATCAGCTCGCCGGCGGCGACGACGACGATGTCGCCCCGTGCGAGCTCGGACGCCGGCCGCGTGGTGCCGTCCTGCATCATCGCGACGGTCTCCTTGCGCATCGCGCGCAGCGTGTCTGCCTGTGCGCGACCGCGCCCCTCGGCGAAGGCCTCGGCCATGTTCGCGAAAATGACCGTAAGCCACAGCCAGATCGAGATCACGAACGTGTACCAGGCTGGCTCGTGCCCGCCGCCAAGCGGTTTGCCCCCGAAGACCTGGATCAGCCACGTCACCGTCGTGATCAGCGAGCCGATCTCGACGACGAACATCACCGGGTTGCGGATCTGAACGCGCGGGTCGAGCTTCTTGAGGGAATCGATCAGCGCGTGGATCACGATCTCGCGCTGGAACAGTGAGATCGCTCTGCGTTCGTGCGCCGCGGGCGGCTGCGCGCCGCTCACCGGCGCCGGTTGCGCTGAGTGCGGCTCGGTTGCCATCACTTTGCTCCACTCAGCCGGTCGAGCGCGAGGTTCAGCTCGAGCACGTTCACGCCTTCCTCGCCCGAGAAGCCGAGCCCTCGGCCCGAGGTGTAGGTGGCGATCAGCTCGTCGACCGCGCGAAGCGAGATGCCACGCGCCGCCGCGACGCGATAAGCCTGAATCCACGCGTTGGCCTTCGAGATTTCGGGGTCCAACCCCGAGGCAGAGGTGTTGATTGCGTCGACCGGGATCTTTGCCGCCGTGAGGCCCGGGTCATATTCGCTGCCCGTGCGAGGCTGCTTGTTGAGTTCCAGGTACGACTTGACGTTTTCTTCGTCCGCTTCCTTGGTCTTGACGCTGTTGGGGCCTTTGTTGGAGAACGTGCTCGCGGCTGCGTTGTCGGCACCGCCTTCGGTCGCCGAGGGGCGCGACTGGAAGTAGCGCGGGTCCGGTTCGGTCACCACGGCTCCTTTTACTTCCTTGGGCTTGCCGTTCTTTTCGAGCACCGGCGCGCCGAAGTTCTGGCCGATGATTCGCGAGCCGACGAGCTTGCCGTTCAGGTGAATCTGCTGGCCGTTTGCGTTGCCCGGGAAGACTCCCTGGCTGACGCCGGTGATGAACAGCGGGTACACGAGCCCGAGCAGGACCGTGAACACGATGATCCCAACGACGGAGGTGACGATGTCACGCCGCATTTCAGTACAGGTGTCCCGTCAGTCCCTGGACGATCGGGCCGAGGAGTAAGGCGGGGAAGAACGTCAGCGCGCCGACGAGGATGATCACGCCGATCAGCAGCACGACGAACGTCGGGTTGTCCGTGCGCATCGTGCCGAGGCCCGCGGGCGTTACGCGCTTGCCCGCGAGTGCGCCCGCGACCGCGAGCGCGAACAGGATCGGCGCGTAGCGCGCGAACAGCATGTCGAAGCCTCCGAGCAGGTCGGCGAAGGTGAGGCCGTGGGCGCCGACGTTGCCGGCGTTCGGCGCGACGTAGCCGGTGTAGCCCGCGAACGCCGAGCCGTTGTTGTTGGCCTGCGAGAGGTACGCGTAGAAGGTCTCCGAGAACCCCTGAGGCGTGTTCCCCCCCGCCTTCGACAGCGCGCCTTCGGCGATCGACGCGCGCCCCGATTTGCTCGCTGTGGCGAGTGCGGTGCAGAACAGCGCCGCGAGCGGCGTGATCAGAATGCCCAGGCCGGCGAGCTTGATCTCCCTCGCCTCGAGCTTCTTGCCCAGCCACTCCGGAGTGCGCCCGACCATCAGGCCACCGATGAACACGGCCAGGAGCACGTACAGCAGGATCGAGTACAGACCCGTGCCGACACCCCCGAAAATCACCTCGCTGGCGGACAGGTTGGCGAACGGGACCGCCCCGCCGATGCCGGTGAACGACTCGATCGCGCTGTTCACGGCGCCGCACGAGGTGACCGTCGTGACCGTGTCGAACAACGCCGAGCCGGCGATGCCAAAGCGCTGCTCCTTGCCTTCCATGTTGCCGCCAACCGAGCCCGAGATCACGTGCGTGTGAAGCCCCGCCGCGTGCTGAGCAGGTGAACCGTGCGCCTCCGCGATGTACGCCACGGTGACCGCGCCGAGGAACATCACCATCATCGTCGCGTAGACCGCGTACCCCTGCCGGCGGTTGCCGCTCATGCGCCCGTACATGAACACCAGCGCCGCCGGGATGATCAGCACGATCAGCATCTCGTAGAAGTTGGTGAACTGCGTCGGGTTCTCGAACGGATGCGCAGAGTTCGTGTTGAAGAAGCCGCCCCCGTTTGTGCCGAGCATCTTGATCGCCTCCTGCGAGGCGACCGGTCCCATCGCGATTGTCTGCGTGAGTCCGGTGACGGTGTGAACGGTGAGGTAGTTGGCGAAGTTCGCGATAACGCCCTGGGAGACGAGCACGAACGCGCTCACGACCGCGATCGGTGAGAGCACATACAGGATCGTTCGCACGAGGTCCTGCCAAAAGTTGCCGATAGCCCTGCCGACCCGGCCCTCCGGGCCGGGTGCCCGGCTGATGATGCCGCGCACAAGCGCGACGGCGACGACGATTCCGACGCCGGCGGAGAGCCAGTTCTGCACCGTCAACCCGATCATCTGGCTGAGGTAGCTCATGCTCTGCTCGCCGCTGTAGTACTGCCAGTTGGTGTTCGTCATGAACGACGAGACGGTGTTGAACGTGACGTTCCACGTACCCGAGTGATAGCCCAGGGGGTTCAGCGCATGCGGGACGTAGAAGGCGTCCTGCGTCCGCAGTACGAGGTAGAGAAACAGCCAGCCCGCGAGCGAGAAGACGATCAGGCTCTTCGCGTATCCCTTCCAATCCTGCTCGCGCTTGGGATCGACGCGCAGGAGTGTGTACAGAAACCGCTCGGGCGCGGCGAACAGCGGCGTGAGGAACACGCGCTCCCCCGAGTACACGCGAGCCAGGTAGCCGCCCAGCGGGATCGCGAGCGCGGTGAGCACGACCGCGAACAGCACGATCGTCAGCCACCCCGCGAACGTCATCTAGAGCTTCTCTCCGCGGATCAGCGCGTAGAAGAGGTACGCGATCACGAGCACGGACACGACGAGACCGAAGAAGTCGGCCCCGCTCATGTGCGCGATGAACGCGCCCAGGGGCGCGTGCGCGCTCATACCCGGTCGATCCCCTCGATGAGCGCCAACAGGATCGCGAACATCGCGATCCCCAGCACAACCGCCACGACATCCATACCCAGCAATATCGCTGCGAAGGCGTTACATCAACATAACGATGCCGGCACCGCGCGTAACGATTTCGTTACGCCCCTTGGTTTAGGCGGCGAAGCGGTAACCGACTCCGGGGTCCGTGACGATGTAGCGCGGAGCGTCGCCACGGTCGGGTTCAACCTTCGCGCGCAGGCGCGCGATGTGAGTTCGCAGAGGCTGGATGTCGTCGACGTACTCGGGGCCCCACACGTCAGACAGCAGCTTGCGGTGCGTCATCAACCGTCCGCGGTTTTTCACCAGCACGCGCAACAGCTCGAACTCGGTTCGCGTGAGGTGCACCGGCTCGCCGTCGCGCCGCACGAGGTGCGCGGCGAAGTCGATCTCGAGCCCATCGATGGACACGCTTGGCTCGTCCTCGCCTCGGCCAGCGCGGCGGAGCGCCGCCTGCAGTCGGGCGACGAGCTCACGCGCGCCGAACGGCTTGGTGATGTAGTCGTCGGCGCCCGCCTCCAGCGCGCGCACCTTCTGCTCCTCCTCGCCCACCGCGGACAGCACGAGGATCGGCATGTCGCTCCACTCGCGCAGCCGGCGCGTGACCTCGACGCCGTCGCCGTCCGGGAGCACGAGGTCGACGATCGCCGCCTCGGGTGGGCGAACCGCGGCAAGGTCGAGCGCCTCGCTCGCGCTCTCCGCTGCCACCGCCTGGAAGTTGGCCTCGCGGAGCACGACTTTCAGCGCGCGCACGATCTGCGGCTCGTCGTCCACCACGAGCACGCGCCGCGGCGGTGCCGCCTCGTTGGAGTCGGCGGTGCTCACCGCCGCGCCGCCGCGAGCGCGTCGCGCGTGGCGGAGTCCGCGCCCTCGGCGGCGGCGAGCGGCGCCCCGGCCGCGCCGTCGGCGTCCGCGGACGGGCCCGCGTCGGGCAGCGGCAGCTCGAACACGAACGTCGCGCCCTGGCCAGGCAGCGACTCGACGTGCAGCCGGCCCCCGTTGGCCTGGGTGAATCCCCGCGCGATCGCGAGCCCGAGCCCCGAGCCCCGATGCGTTCCCGGGCCGTCCTTGACGCGATAGAAGGGCTCGAACACGCGCTCGAGCTCGGCAGCAGCAATGCCCGGGCCGCGATCGACGACGCGCACGATCAGCCGCCCGCCGGCGACGCGAGAGTCGTCGTCCGCGCCTGCATCAGTACTCGCCGCGGTTGGCTGCGCTCGGTGCACGAGGCCCCGTACCGCCCGCCCGCGCACGAGCACTGGGCGACCACGCGAGTGACGGCGCGCGTTGTCGAGCACGTTCACGAACGCCCGCTCCATCTGTGCGGCGTCGATTTGCACCAGCGGGACGTCACGATCGATCGCGAGGATGAACTCGTCGCCCGCGGACGCGAGCTCGCCGAGCGCTACCCGCAGCAGGTCCTCGATCGAGGTCCATTCCAGGCGAGGCTCGGCCGAGCCGGCCTCCAGGCGCGATAGGTCGAGCAGGTTGTCGACCAGTCGCGACAGCCGCTGCGTCTCCTCGACGACCACCGACGCCATCTCCACGCGCTCCTCCGCCGAGAGCGTCGGAGAGCCCACCGTCTCCCCGGCCGCGGCGATCGCCGTCAGCGGTGAGCGAAGGTCGTGCGACACCGCCCGCAACAGCGCGGTCTTGACGTTGTCGGCGCGCCGCAGCGCCGCCGTCTCGACCGCCTCCGCCTGCACCGTGTCTCGGTGCAGCGCGATCGCGACGAGCGCCTCCAGCGACGGGAGCACGCGTGTCCTCAGCCGCGCCATCGTGTCCGCCGGCAGCCCGCGCGGCACGAGCAGCGTCGCGAGCCTCTCGCCCGAAGAGCCCAGCAGGGGGATCGCGGTCTGACGCTCGCTGGCGGCCGTCGCGCCGAGCTCGATCGCCGCCGAGGACAGGCCGAGCGCCTGTGCCACGCGGTGAGCCGTCGCGCGCAGCGCCGCGCGCGTTCCCGCGCCGCCGAGCAGCTCGCGTGCGAGCGCCGCCGCGAGGTCGGCCTCGGTGAGTCGCCGGTCGGCCTCGATCGCGCGGCTGCGCGCGAGCTCCGCGATCGTGCTCACGACCGCCGCGACCGTCGTGAAAGCCACCAGCGCGACCCAGTTGCGGCTGTCGGAGATCGTGAATCGGCCGACGGGCGGGAGGTGGAAGAAGTTGAACGCGGCAGCGCTCGCGAGCGAGGTCAGCAGTCCAAGCCCGAGGCCCCAGTAGACCGACACGAGCAGCACCGCCGGCAGGTAGACGACGCTGAGCGACACCGCCGGCGCGAGGTGCTTGAGCGGGTAGATCGCGGCCGTCGCGGCGACGACCGCGAGCGCCGCGACAACGACGCCCACCCGCAGCGGGGCGCGCACCGCACGAAACGACGGCGTGCGCATACGGCTGAACATGCCCTCAGCGTACGCCGCTTTGCGACGGTTGCACCCGTCACGGGCCGCGTGACGCAGATCTCACATCGCTCCTACCGCGCGGGAGTAGGTTCGTCGTCGGGGACCGACCGAGGACAGACGAGGAAGGCCGACGAAGCGCACCGCGCGCACACGTCGCGCGCGGTCAGGAGCGCTGCGAGGCGGCGGTCAGGAGGTTTGTGCGCCCACGATCGCGAGCGCCTCCCTCCAGTAGCGCTCGCCGTGCTCCGCGCTCGCTCGCGCGGGGTCGCCCACGACGCCGTTCTGCGCGATCGACTTCACGCCCGCAGCGAACATCGCGCTCACCGCCTGCTGCGCCTCGCCGGTATAGCCGCTCTCGAAGCGCTCGGCACGCACGAGCTCGGGGTGGATCGCCATCAGCATCGACGTCTCCCACTCGCCCGCGTGCAGCCCGCCCTCGCCGAGCGGGACGCCGTACTCGTCGGCTCCGCACTGGGCAACCGCGAACAGCGCTCCGAGGTCCGTAAGCGCCCGCACTTCGATCTCGGCGCTTCCCTCGAGGTCCGCCACCGCCGCCGCGAGCGGCGCGAAGTTGCCGCCGTGCGTCGGCAGCAGCACGACGCGGCGAAAGCCGCCGCGCGCGAGCGAGCGCACGACGTCGCCGACGAGCGCGCGGAACGTCGCTTCCGAGAGCGACAGCGTGCCCGGGAAGTCGAGATGGTGCTCCGAGCAGCCGATCCTCACCGTCGGCGCGACGAACGCATCCAGCTGCTCCGCCACCGCTCGTGCCATGTGGTCGCCGAGCAGCGCGTCCGTCGCCAGCGGCATGTGCGGCCCGTGCTGCTCGGTCGCGCCGAACGCGACCACTACCGTGTCGCGGCCGCGCTCCAGCTCGCCGCGCACCTCCGGCCAGGTCATCCGGTCGAGCTCCAGCGCACCCACGTCGCCTCCTCTCCGATGTCGTTCGCGAGCGAATGTGACATTAGTCGATCGATGTTTCGTTTTTGTGATAGGTTTCCGCGCCTGGCGGCGAGGCACCGCCGGAACGATCCGCAAGACCAGGAGAAGGGGATGAGCTCAGGGGGAAGAGGCGGTCGATCCTTGCTCGGCGTGTCCGCGCGCGGGCCCGGGCGCGGCACGCGCTCGTCGCGCAGGCTGGGCGCGCGCAGCGCCCTCGTCGCGCTGGTAGTTCTGATCGCGTCTATCGCGAGCGCCTCACAGGCGCTCGCCGTCTTTCCATTCGTAGGCTCGGGCACCTTGAGCGAACCGTCGTCGTGGAAGCTCGCGCCGGGTGAAACGCCCACGAATCTCGGCGGGAGCGTGCTGGCGCACTTCAGCGCGACTCCCCAGACGCCGCCCGTCGAACCCGTCGAAAAAGCCGAAGTCGAAAAACTCAACGGGCAGGAAGACGAGCTGTGCGGCGTCACGGGGATGTCGATCACGGACTCGCACGCGACGATGCCCTCGGGCACCGGTTCGTGCATCGCCGCCGGCACGCCCATCCACACCGCGATGGGAGTCACGCTCGGCCGTCCCGACGTCCACATCGCCGAGCTCGACTCGGGGATCCTCTGGAACAACGCCGGCGACATGCTCCAGCTGCGCGGCAAGTACTGGATCAACCCGGGCGAGCTGCCCGCGCCGAAAGTCGATGAGACGAAAACGTTCGACCCCTCGACGCACGTCAACTGCGAAGCCGCGCGCGCGGCGACCGGCGGCGACTACAACCCCGACGGCGGCATGCCCGGCGGCACACCCGGCGGCAGCGGCCCGATCCCCTACGACGTGCTCGAACAGGGCGTCTTCAACACGCTCGACTACGCCTGCGACTCGCGTGTCGCGAACGTCGTCGAACACTACCCCCAGTGCACCAACCCGCCGACGACCAAGGAATGCCGCAACGGCCCGCCGGGGATGCTCACGCCGGAGGACCTCATCATCGCCTTCTCCGACGGGATCGACCACGACCACAACGGGTTCGTCAACGACATCGCCGGCTGGAACTTCGTCGACAACACCAACGACCCCTATGACGACGTCCACTACGGGCACGGCACGGGCGAGCAGGAGGACTCCGCCGCCGAAGCCAACAACGGCGCGGGCGACACCGGCGCGTGCCCCAACTGCGAGGTCATGGAGCTGCGCGTCGGCGAGTCGTTCGTCGCCGAGGCCAACCGCTTCGCGCAGGCCGTCCTCTACGGCGTCGACCGCGGCGCCGACATCGTCCAGGAGGCGCTCGGTACGTACAACGACCCTGTGCTCGCGCGCGAATCGATCAACTACGCCTACTACCACGGCGTCACCGTCATCGCCTCCGCCGCCGACGAGGCCGCCGAACACCACAACCAGCCCGGCGCCTTCCCGCACACGATCGTCGTCAACGCCGTCCGCGGGCCGGCCACGATCGTGCACCCCGAAGGAAGCGAACATCCGAGCGTCAACACCGCCCAGCCGCCGTCCTGGCTGCAGCTCGACGGCTGCACCAACTTCGGCACGCGTGTCGACCTGTCGGTCGAGGGCAACTCGTGCTCGTCGGAGGCGACCGGCAAGAGCTCGGGCGTCACCGGGCTCATCTACAGCGCCGCGCTCAACGCGTGCGGCGCGGGGCTCTACGGCTCGTGCAGCCCCTCGTCGAAACTGAAACCGGCGGGCGACTGCACGCGCGTGAACGGCGAACCATGCGTGATCACGCCTGACGAGGTCATGCAGCTGCTCGCCTCGGGCAACATCGCGGGCACGACCGTGGACGGTTCATCGCAGCTCGGGAGCAAAGCGCCGAGCGCCGGCACGGCCTCCGCCGATGAAGGCACGGGCGGCCAGGCCGACGACGTCAACACCGCGGCCGCGCCCGAAATCGCGTGCAGCGTTGGCATGGCGCCGAGCTGCACCGACCCCAACCTCAACACGACGTTCGCCGCCGACGAGAACGGCGGCGTCCAGGGCAATCTTCCCGACACCTTCCGCTACCCCTCGCGCAAGGGTTGGGACGAGTTCTTCGGCTACGGGCGACTCGACGGCTACAAGCCCGTCGAAGCCGCCGCCCAGGGCTGGATCCCGCCCGAGGCCGACATCACCTCGCCGGAATGGTTCCAGCAGCTCGACCCCGGCAAGAGCTCGTTCAACGTCGAAGGCCACGTCAATGCACGCACGAGCTACACCTGCCGCGTCGAAATCGCGCCCGGGGCGCAGCCCAACAACGCGCCAGTGGGCGCGGGCGGCGACTTCGCGGCCGTTCCCTCGAGCTTCTGCGACGGCAAAACGTCGCACTCGTCGGCATTTACGGGCCTGCTCGCTTCCGTGAGCGTTTCGTCGCTCGAGGCGATGTTCCCGAAGGAAGACCCCGCCGGCTTCACCGGCAACGAGAACGGCGGCGGCGCCAACAAGCAGACCTCGAACGGGCGTCCAAACACGCTCCCCTACGCGTTCACGCTTCGCGTGGTCGTGTCGCGTGCGCCCGGCGCGCCCGGCCCCGCCATGACCGGCGAGGATCGCCGCCAGATGTTCCTGCACCGCGACGCCGAAATGCTCAAGGGCTTCCCCCTCGAAATGAAAGGCGACGGCGACGCGAGCCCGCTGCTCGTCGACCTCGCCGGCAACAACACCAACCAGCTCATCGTCGCCAACTCCGACGGCTGGATCCACGCCTACCAGTACAACGCCGTGACGGGCGCCGTCAGCGACCTGCCGGGGTGGCCCGTGCACACCGAAGCGCTGCCGCTGCACACCGGCGAGCACGCCTTCTCCGGCGGCGGCCTCTCCACCGCGCACTACGACCCCGTGCTCGAGGCGCCCGCCGCGGGCGACCTCTCCGGTGATGGCGCAATGGACATCGTCGCGAGTGACTGGCAGGGCAACGTCTACGCGTGGAACGCCAAAGGCGAACGGATCTTCCACGCCACGTCGAACCCCGCGTACTCGGGCGCGCCCGTGTCGGGAAACCCCTCGTGGGAGGCCGAGCGCAGCGGCACGCGCCAGCGGACCGAGGTCGGCTTCGCGAGCTCGCCCATCCTCGCGAACCTCGAACCCGAAAAGAGCTCTGCGCTGGACATCATCGCCGCGGGCGAGGACCGCCACGTGTACGCGTGGCACCCGAACGGGGAAGCCGTCAAGGGCTTCCCGGTGTTCGTCGAGGATCCCGAAAAGGTCGCCTCGGTCGACCCGACGAGCAACGAGCCCACGTTCAACTCCAACGTGCCCGCGGGCGACGACAAAAACGAAGACCAGGGCAAGATCGTCGATACGCCCGCCGTCGCAAACCTCGACGGCCCGGGCAAGCCGCCGTCGATCATCGTCGGAACGAACGAGGAGTACATCACCGGCCACGGCAACGAAGGCGCGATCAACGCCTCCAACACGAACACGGCGTCGTTGGGCGTGTTAGGGAAAACGGGAGTCCTGAACTTCGGGAACAGCCGCGTCTACGCGATCAACGCCAGCGGCTGCGCAAGCGAACCCGGGACGTGCACGACCGGCGGCTTCAAATGCGAAGGCGCCAAATGCACATCCGTCGCCTTCCGCGCAGGCTGGCCGGTGAAGGTCGGCCTCATCGACGCCGGGATTCTCCCGGACGTCGGCGAGGGCATCAACGGGTCGCCGGTCGTGGCGCCGCTCAACTGCAGCGAAGGCGGCGAAGGGCCGAAGATCGGGGTCAATCCAGCCGCCGGCCCCGGATATGTGCTCAACCCCAACGGCTCCTCTTGCTACGGCTCGACCGAAGGCAAGTACAACGCGCTCTCGACCGAATTCAGCCCCGGCAACGGGCGCACCGACACGCCGGTCTTCCCCGCCGTCGGCGAGCCCTCGTTCGGCACGCTCGACGGAACGACGACGGACTTCTTCACGCCCGTCGGCGGCCTGATCCGATCGCTCGACATCGCAGCGCCGGACTACCAGAAGGGCGGCCAGGACTTCATCGGCGGCTGGCAGGCAAACACCGGCCAGTTCGCCCCCGGCTTCCCCGCCGTCGTCAACGACCTCGGCTTCATCACCGGACAGACCGTCGGCGACATCACCGGCGAAGCGCCCAAACAGGAGGTCGTCGGCGGCACTGCCTCGAACGACCTCGCCGCCTTCGGCGCCGAAGGCGCGCCCGCGACAGCCGCCTGGCCGAAGCTCACCGGCGGGTGGATGGTCGCGACGCCCACGCTCGGCTCGCTCGGGACGGTAGACACGAGCCCCGGAGCCAAGAAGGACGTCGTCTCGATCACGCGCGAAGGCGTCGTCTCGGTCTACACGACGCCCGCGTCAGCGTGCTCGCCGAGCTCGTGGCCGAACTTCCACCACGACATCGCCAACTCCGGCGACTACACCCGCGACGCGATCCCGCCGGGGCACCCGGTGAACGCGCACGTCGCCGAATCGACGCTCGCCTGGACCGCGCCCGGCGGCGACGGCATGTGCGGCACCGCCAGCTCGTACCAGGTCGTCACCTCCGCGAGCCCAATCACGCCTGCAAACTTCGCCGCCGCGACGCCCGTCCCGGGCGCGCCCGCGCCCGCCGCCGCCGGCACCGCGCAGAGCTTCAAACTGCCCTCGGGCACGAAGGCCTACGTCGCGATCCGCGCGATCGACGAGCAGGGCAACGTCGGCCTGCCCGCCGTCGCCGAATTCAACTCGGGGGTCGCGCTGCCCGCGATCGGTCGCTGCGTGCACGCGGCAACAGCGCACACCGGCGAATGGCGCGGCACGAAATGCACCTCCGAAGCGCACGGAAAAGGCGAATACAACTTCCTCGCCGCGCCCGGGCCGAAGCCGAAGATCACCGGCACGCTCGGACCCGCCACGCTCGAAACCGTCGGCGGTGGCAAGGTCACCTGTTCGGGCGGCAGCGACGCCGGCGAATACCTCAGCTCCAAACGCGAGTCGCGCACGCTCACCCTCACCGGCTGCAAGCGCGCGACCGGCGGCGAAGCCTGTCAGAGCCTCGGCGCGAAAGCCGGCGAAATCGTCACCAGCGCGCTCGAAGGAGAAGTCGGCTTCATCAGCGGCCGCGGGACGCGCAAACCCATCATCGGGCTCGACCTCGCGCACGAAGGCGCGCTCATCACCGCCGAATGCGGCTCCACGCTCTCGAAATCCCTGCTCACCGTCGAAGGCTCCGCCATCGGCACCGTCTCGCCGACCGCCCTCATGACGCTCGAAGAGACGATCAAGTTCAAGGCCGCCGGCGGCCTGCAGTCGCCCGAACGCTTCGAAGAAGGCGTCAAAGACACGCTGCTCGAGACGCTCACGTCCGGCGCCGAAAAAACCACCGAACAGGCCGGGCTCACCGTCACCGCCAAAGATTCAAGCGAAGAACCGATGGAGATCAAAACTCGCGTCGTCTAGCGCAGCGAGTAAGACGCGCAAAAGAAGCGGACTGATTTCTCGCAGCGAGCGCTTCGCTGCGCGTAAGATCAACGGCGTGGCGCAGGACCTCGCGCAGCAGCAGACCGTCGCTCAACCGGAGTTCGAGGACAACGACGAGGCCATCCGCGCCTGGGACGGGCCGCTGTTCGACCGCTTCGTCCAGTTCCGCCACATCATCTGCGAAGGGCTCGCCGCGCATGGCGAGGCCGCGCTCGAGCTGTGCCCGCCGCGCACCGGCGAGAGGGTGCTCGACATCGGCTGCGGCTTCGGTGAAACGACCATCCGCATCGCCGAGCTCGTCGGCCCGGAGGGCAGGGCGCTCGGCGTCGACGCCGCGCCCCGCTTCATCGAGGTCGCCGAGCGCGAGTCCGCCGATGTGGCCAATGCGCGCTTCGCCGTCGTCGACGTCGAAACCGCGACCTTCGAAGAGGCGTTCGACATGGCCTTCTCGCGCATGGGGACCATGTTCTTCGCCAACCCCGTCGCCGCGCTGCGACGCGTCCGCCAAGCGCTCGTGCCGGGCGGCCGGCTCGCCATGGCTGTATGGAGGGCCAAGGCCGAGAACGAGTGGATGATGCGCGCGCAGGAAATCACCGAGCGCTTCGTCACCAAGCCCGAGGAGTACGACGAGCCCACGTGCGGGCCCGGCCCGTTCTCGATGGCCAACGCCGACACGACCAGCGGGATCCTCAAGAGCGCCGGATATGACGAGATCTCGCTGCGCCGCTGCGATCGCGCGATCCTCATGGGCCGCGATACCGACGAGGCGGTCGATCTCGCGATGAGCATCGGCCCCGCCGGCGAGATCCTGCGCCTCGCCGGCGAGCGCGCCGAGCACCTGCTCCCCCAGGTCCGCGCCGCGCTGCGCGAGGGACTCGCCGAGTGGGACCAAGGCGAGGGCCTCGTCGCCCCCGCCTCGAGCTGGCTCGTCACCGCGCGCGTACCCTCCTAACATCGCTTTCCAGCGCGGCGATCGCGCCGAGATCACCAAGCCAAGGAGCAACAGCCATGTGCCGCAATATCAGGGTGCTTCACAACTTCGAGCCTGCCGCCAGCCAAGAGGAGGTCCACGAGGCCGCGCTGCAGTACGTGCGCAAGATCAGCGGCTCGACGCGGCCGTCGCAGGCGAATGCCACCGCCTTCGAGCGCGCCGTCGACGAGGTCGCCGCCGCGACCCGGCGCCTGCTCGATGACCTCGTCAGCTCCGCTCCGCCAAAGGATCGCGAGGTCGAGGCCGCCAAGCGTCACGCTCGCGCCGTGCAGCGCTTCGCCGCCTAGCTCGCACGGAGTTCGCGCGTACGCGCGCGCGGCAGCTCCGACGAGTTACCGGCGAGGCCCTCGCGCGAAGCGGCCCCGGCCGCCCGACGAGCTGGCTAGCTCGCCTGACCGCAGCCGCTGCGTCCGTCGCCGCGCGACTGACTGAAAAGGGGTGCCGCGCGCGCGCGTTAACGACCGCGAGGTCGAATCAGGACGCGTACATCGTGTCTATCTGCTGCGCGTACTTCTGCGCGATCGGCTTGCGCTTGAGCTTCATCGTCGGCGTGAGCTCATCGCCGCTCGGAAGCCAGTCGCCCTCGACGATCGTGAACTTCTTTATCCCTTCGACTCGCGCGAGCCTCTCGTTGGCCGCGTCGACCGCCGCCTGCACCGCAGTTCGCACCGCGTCGTCGTGCGCAAGCGCCTCGAGCGAGGTGTCCTCGATGCCCTGCCCCGCCGCCCACATCGGCGCGAAGTCAGCGTCGAGGACGATCAGGGCGGTGTTGTAGGGACGCATGTCCCCGATGCAGCACGCCTGGCCGATCAGCGGCGAGGAGCTCTTGATCGCCGCCTCGATGTTCGCCGGCGACATGTTCTTGCCCGCCGCGTTGATGATCAGCTCCTTCTTGCGGTCGACGATCTTCAGGTAGCCGTCCTCGTCCCACTCGCCGATGTCGCCCGTGCGCAGCCAGCCGTCCTCGGTGAACGATTCGGCGGTCTGCTCGGGGAGGTTGCGATAGCCCGCCATCACGACGTCCGATTTGACGAGCACCTCGCCGTCCTCGTCGAGCTTGATCTCGACGCCCGGCGCGGGCGGCCCGACCGTCCCGAGCTTGATCTTCTCGGGCGGGTTCACCGAGCCCGCCCCGCACGTCTCGCTCATGCCCCACAGCTCCGCCAGCGGCAGGCCGATTGCGTGGAAGAACTCGAGCACCTCCACCGGAGTCGGCGCAGCGCCGACGTTGATCGCCTCGACCTGGTCCAGCCCGAGCATCGTGCGCAGCCCCGAGAAGATCTCTGCATCCGCGCGCGCGACCTGCTCGGCGAGCTCTTGTGGCACCTCTTCGCCGCGCTGTTCGGCGCGGACCTTCTTCAGCGCCGCCTCGAGCGCAGCTTCGCTCGCCGCGCGCTGCTCCGGCGGCTGGCCCGCGATCATCGTCTCGAGGCCCGCCTTCAGCTTCTCCCAGATGCGCGGCACCGCGAAGAACCAGCTCGGGCGCACTTCGGGCAGGTACGAGAGGACCTGGCGCGGGTCGTCGCAGCACGTGATCTGCAGGCCGAAGACGATCGGCAGGTAGTGGTGCGCGTTGCGCTCCGCAACGTGCGCAGCGGGGAGCCACGAGATCACGCGCCCGTCGCGCGGGAACTGGATCAGCGCTTCGAGGCCGTCCACCGCCGCGAGCAGATTGCGGTGCACGAGCTGCACACCCTTCGGCGGGCCGGTGGTGCCCGAGGTGTAGATGAGGGTGAGCAGGTCCTCGCCGCGCAGTTGCGCGAGCGAGGCCTCGACATCGAAGCCGGGGTTGCTGCCCTCCACCTGCGAGAGCGCCATAACGCCATCCGGGGGCTCGCCGTCGACGACGATCACGTGCTCGAGGTCGGGCAGGTTCTGGCGCGCGGCGAGCACCTGCGGCAGGTACAGCTGCTCGCAGATCACGACCCTCGCGCCCGCGTCGGAGATCACGTACGCGATCTGCTCGGGGGCGTACGTGTTGTAGATCGAGAACGGAACCGCGCCGAGCATCATCGCGCCTAGGTCGCAGATGTTGAACTCGGGCCGGTTTTTGAGCATCAGTGCGACCGTGTCGCCGCGGCCTACGCCGAGCTTCGCGAGCCCGCCCGCGATCGCGTCGGCTCGATCGCGCAGTTCCCCCCAAGTGATCGTGAACTCGTCGCCCTTCGTGCGGATCGCGACCTCGTTCTCGCGCTCGGCGGCGGTGATGCGGAAGGCCTCCGCGACGGTCGTCGCGCTCAGCGCTGCGCGCGAGGCGGCTTTCTGGTCGACGGCACTCTCCATCGTTGCTCCTCTCTCGTTCTCGCGCGCACATCATCGCACCATCCTCCGTTAGCCTGCGCTCGCAGTGACCAGCGCGTTCGTCACCGGAGGCTCGGGCTTCGTCGGCGGTCGTCTGATCGAGCGGCTGCTCGGAGAAGGCATCGCCGTACGCGCGCTCGCGCGCTCGGCCGCCGCCGCCGACCGCGTGCGCTCGCTGGGCGCCGAGCCGGTGTCCGGGGACCTCGACGACACGACGGCGATGCGCGGCGGCGCACACGGCTGCGAGCTCGCCTTCCACGCCGCCGCCAAGCTGGGCGACTGGGGAACGCGCGAGGAGTTCGAGCGCGGCAACGTCCAGGGCACGGCAAATGCGCTCGCCGCCTGCGCGCAGGCGGGCGTGCGGCGGTTCGTGCATGTCGGCACCGAGGCCGCGCTGATCGCCGGCGAGCCGCTCGTCGATGTCGATGAGACCGCGCCGCTGCGCCCCGACTCGCCCGCGCTCTACAGCGCGACGAAGGCGCGCGCCGAGCAGGAGGTGCTCGCGGCGAGCCGCGACGGATTCGAGACCGTCGTCGTGCGCCCCCGCTTCGTGTGGGGCCGGGGCGATACCTCGCTTCTGCCGCGGATCGTCGAGCTCGTGCGCGCGGGGCGCTTCGCGTGGGTGGGCGGCGGGAGCCATCTCACCTCCACGACGCACATCGACAACACCGTCGCGGGGCTCGTGCTCGGCGCGCGCAGGGGGCGTGCGGGCAACGCCTACTTCGTCACCGACGGCGAGCCCGTCGTCTTCCGCGAGTTTCTCTCCCAGCTCCTCGCAACGCAGGGCGTGAGCGTCCCGTCGCGCAACGTGCCAGCGCCCGTCGCGCACGCGCTCGCGGTCGCCGGGGAGGCGCTGTGGCGCGCGCTGCCGCTCCCCGGGCAGCCGCCGATGACCCGCTTCGCGTTCTGGGTCTCATCGCAGCAGTGCACGATCCGCATCGACAAGGCGCGCGAGCAGCTCGGCTATGAGCCCGTGCGCAGCATCGAGGACGGGCTCGCGGAGCTGCGCGCGAGCGCCGCCGCGGCCGCACCCGCCTGACGCGCGAGCGCCGCCGCGGCCGCACCTGCCTGACGCGCGAGCGCCCGCGGCCCCACCCGCCTGACGCGCGAGCGGCCGCGTTGCCGCACCCGCCTGACGCGCGCGGCGCTGCCTGCCGATCCGCGCGACCCGCCTTACCGCGAAGCCGGCGAGGAGCCGCCCGCGCTACCTCGGCCAGATCACGCTTCCGCGCTCGAGCACGAACTCGGATTCGGTGCGAAAGGCGAACGCAGTCGACTGACTCGTGACCCCCAGCTCGGCGACGAGCGGATGGCTGGCGAGAGCGGAGAGCTCAACGTGGTACTCGTGCCCAAGCGGAGCACCGCCGACCTTGATCATGTGATAGCTCGCTTCCGTTACCTGTTGCAGCGTGGCGAGCGCGCCGTCCTCGATCGCTCTCGCCTGCCGCAGGAAGAGCTGCTTTACGTTGCCGGCGCGCAGGTTCTCGACCACATGCTCGGCAAACTCCCAACCGAGCCCGACCGACGCACGATGCTCGCCCTCCGCGAGCTCGCGCAGGTGGCGCCCGACATGCAGCAGCGTCGACCACGCGACGTCGGCGAGCTCGTGCTCGCGTGGACCGCGGGTGATGCGCACGAGCGGTTGGCGGCGGGCCTCCTCGTCGGAGTCGTACTTCTGCATGCCGAACACGTCCAGGCCGAGAGCTTCGGCCTCCGCGCCCGGCGCGGGTAGATCGAACCAGCCCATCGCCTTGGGAAAGCCGTACATCTCGCGCCCCGACACGAGCGAGATCGGATTGTCGACCCACATGAAGGGCGTGAACATGAGCAGGTCTTGCGCGATCGGGCGCTCGCCATCGATGTGCACCCGCCCGACTGGAATCCACACGGCCGCCTGGGACTCGGCAGCCCACCCCATCGAGGTGAAGGGCTCCTGTTCGCTCACTATCCGCTCGATCCTCCCGAGCGTGAGCGTGACGTGGGATCCGAGCGGCCGGATCTCCTCAGCGCTGGCGCTCGGACCCGCGAACACCCGACTGCAGAGGTCGGTGAGGCGCTCAGGGTCGGCCTTCAGCGGGAAGCACCACTGGGTCACGCCCTGGCAGTGCAGCGGCCCCGGGACCGAGGCGAGCGAGCCGTACTCGACGTACTCAGCCACGCGGTTCGCCGCGGTCTGACTCCAGGACTCCCTTGGTCCCGTGGACGACTCGCGGCGAGCCGCCGATCGCGCGCGCTGCGAGCATGCCCGAGGTCACCGCCGCCTCGACGCTGCCGCCGTCGATGCCGTTGCGCGTCCAGTCGCCGGCGAGGAAGAGGTTCTCGAAGCCGGACTCGTTCGGCCACAGGCGATCCTTGACGGTGCCCGCAAGCGTGAGCGCGTAGCGCTCGCTGCCGCTGAAGTTCGCGCGCCAGTACTGCGAGTGAAAGCGCTGTTGCCCGGATCCGTTGCTGCCGTCGACGAGCAGATCCCAGCGAAAGCCGCCGTTCGCGTGTGACGCCGGCCAGATCGCGTGCACGTCGCGATCGAGGTAGGCGACCGCCGAGGCGCGCGCGCGCTCGTCGGCCTGCGCCTGTGTCGTCAGCCCGTCGTGCGGCAGCACGCCGCAGAAATATGCGATCTGGCGCACGTCATCAGCGGGCGTCCACGTCTCGCGGTCGAGCAGCTGGTTCATGTCGCAATACGTGTCCAGCGGCTCGACGTAGCAGCTCGCGAGTGAGCCGACCGGATAGGGGAAGCCGAGTTCGCGCGCATCGCGATTCAGCCACAGCTGGAACGCCTGCGTCATCACCGTGTGCGCGCTGTCGAGCATGCGCGCGAAGCGCGGGCTGGCCTCCCGCAGCTCGACACAGATCTCGGGCAGTTCGCCGACCGGGATCGCGAGCACGACCGCATCGAAGTCCTGTCCGCGCCGCAGCGTGATCTCCTCCTCGCCCGCGAAGCCGCGATCCGTCTCGAAGTTGACGCCCTCTCGCTCCAGCCCGTCTCCTCTCTCGAGCTGTCTCCAGTCGGGCGCGCTTGACCAGCACGGCAGGCCGCCGACGTCGACCAGCGGCTCATATTCCCCCGCGCCGACCTTCGCCTGCCGAACCAGATCGATCTTCTCGATCGTCTTGCCGTCCGCTCCAACGTGCAGCCGAGTCACGCGGTGGAAGAACGCGAACTCGACGCGCCGGCGTGCTACGTCGTCGTCGCGGCGGTGCAGCACCTCGTAGAAGGGCGCGAACACGGTGTCACCCATGCCGGCCTGCATCTTGTACATGAGCGCGCCCTTGTAGCAGAACAGGCTGCGGATGAGATCCTGCGCGGCCTTGCCCGCGGCGACGTTGGGGCGCGTGATGTCGCCGTCTTCATAACAGAACGCCGCGTCGTAGATCGCGCGCACCATCGGTGATCCCTCGACGGTCAACTGGAAGGCGCCGTGACGCGTGAGCCAGGCGCGGAACTCCTCGCCGTTGATCGTGCCGAAGCCCTTCTCGAGCAGCCTGTCGCTGTAGATCCCCTTGACCATCGCCGCGGCCAGGTCGAGCCACATGAAGAACAGGCGCAGCTCGTCGTCGTCTACGCGGTCGCGCACGAGGTGACGCCAGACGAGGTTGCGGGCGTGGCCCGCGAGCCACGCTGCGAGCCCTAGCGCGAGCCGCGAATGCCGCGAGTGGCGCGCGCGGCGGCGAGCACGGCGGTGCAAGCGCCGCAGCATGTGGTGGACCCTCGCGTGCGCCAAGCGCTCGCGCGCGCTTGCAGGCGCAGGCCGCTCGAGACCGAGCCACGAACCGCAGATGAACTCGAACGAGCTGCACAGCAGCTCCCAGAGGCGCTCCTCGCCCGTCATCTGAACCGCGTCGCCGGGCTTGTGCGGGTTCGTCGGGAGGGTGAAGTGATGCGGCACCCAGCGACCGCGATAGTTCTCGTACTGCACGCATTCGCTGTCCGGCTTGAAGGCGTCGCTCCACGTCGCCAGCGGCGCGTCCGTCGGCCTGCCCAGCTCCTCGTAGCAGCGGCGCATGACCCGGAAGGCGTTGTCGTAGAAGCCGAACCAGATGTGCAGGCCGTGCTCCTCGATCCGCTGCGCGTGCCCGGCGTTTCGCCCGCTCGCGCCCTTGCCGCCGAGCCGCCATCCGAGCGTGTAGAGGGTCACCTCGTGGGCCCTGCGCAGCTCGGGCGTCGCGCTCAGCTCGTACGCCGCGGTCACCCCCGCCGCGCCGCCGCCGAGCACGACGACCTTCGTGGGCGTCACGAGGACACCAGCTGCGGATCCTCCAAGAGTGCGGCCGCGTCGCGGTAGACGGCGTAGGCGCCGAGCCGGTCGGCGGTGTGGCGCGCGGACTCGAGCAGCGGCGCGATCTCAGCCTCCTCGGCGCCGCGCAGGGTCGCGACGCGCGCCTGCTCGACCTGCGTGCGTGCGAGCCAGATCGGCGCGCCCATTCGCTCTGCGAGCTCCCCCGCGCGCTGCAGATGGCGATCGGCGAGCCCGAGCATCCCGCCGCCGCGCGCGAGAGCGCCGAGGTGGTGCGCGATCGTCGACCAGGCGTTGACCGTGCAGTACGCGACCTGATTCTCGTGCCGGAAGAGCAGCCGATACAGCGCGGCCGCGGCCTTGCGATCGCTCACGCGCGCCAAAGCGAAGGCGTATGAGCCGATCGCCGCTCCCCAGGCGATGTCCATCGGCGCAAAGTCCACCTGCGCGGCTTCATGCAGCTGCTCGGCGGCCTCCTGCACCATTCCCGTCTCGCTCTGCGCGAGCGTGAGCACCCCGCGGAGCGCGGGAACCCCCGGCAGCTCGCGCGCCAACACCTCGAACGCGGGCAGGATCTCGGCCATGCGGCCCTGGTCGAAGCGAATCGGCGCGAGCTGGGATTCGCGCACGAACTCCGCGTCCGGCTGCCCGCTGCGGCTGCCGATCTCGAACGCTTCGGCGGCGGCGCCCTCGGCCTCCTCGAGCCGTCCGAGCAGCGCGGCCATCGTGCACGACATGATCGCCGTGAACCAGTGCGCGACCGGGTGGGCGGTCCGCCGCGCGAGGCCACGAGCCTCGGCGAGGTCTTCGCGCGCGCGCTCGATGTCGCCCGCGTGGAAGGCCGTGAGGAAGCGGCAGCGCAGCGCGTGGTAGCGCGCGAGCGGGTCCGCGATCCGCCGCGAGGCGAGGACCGCCTCCTCTGCCTCCTCGATGCGCGCCTGCAGCGTGGCCGGCGAGAAGACCGCGATCGCGCGCTCCGCGACGACGCCGATCAGCGACTCCGGCGCATCGATGCGCCTGACGATTTCGAGCGCCTCGTCGCTCAGCGCCATGCGCCGTTGCGCGTCTCCCGCGAACTGCAGCTCGTCGCCCAAGCGCGCGAGCAGCTCCGCCCGCTCGCACGAGTCCTCCGGCCCGACGGCGGCGATCGCGGCTTCGAGCAGCCCGACGCGGTCCGCGTCGACGAGGCCGGGGCTGCTGTACAACCGCCCGCGCTCGTTTGCGATCGCCGCCCGCACGAGCCGCCCGCTGTCCTCGAGGCTGCGCGCGAGCTCGGCCGCCTCGAACAGCGTCTCGCGCTGCTCCGGGAGGCCGGCGAGCGCCTGTGCGTGTCCGAGGCGGAGGAGCAGCTCGCAGCGCTCTTCCTCCGAGGCGGCGGGAGCGTCCGCCAGCAGCCTTAGCCTGGATCCACCGATGGGTTGTCTGGGTTCTGTCCGGCTCTGAAATTTAAATGACCTCCTGAGCGGGGCTTTTTCAGGCTGTGGTGGCAGCCGGGGCCCGGCGTCAGGAGGTCACTGAATGGTGC
>Ga0185299_10001648_pt1 | contig 40383 bp, 36 predicted proteins | sample PaiPotPPA55metaG_FD_128002 | JGI IMG/M metagenome (GOLD analysis project Ga0185299, IMG submission 128002) | Iron sulfur acid spring bacterial and archeal communities from Banff, Canada, to study Microbial Dark Matter (Phase II) - Paint Pots PPA... ...
AAATCTATCAATCTTTAGACGGCGGGAGCTCCTGGAAACTTTTCCCCAGCGATGGGCTGGAGCAATCCTCCGTTCGAATGCTGTGGTTCGCGCGCGATCTTCCCGCGCGGATTTTTGCGTTGAGCGCCGCTCGGGGTGCGCTCTTTTTCGACCTGCCTCAGCCGGACTCGGTCAGGCAGGGCGACGCTGCGGTTTCTTCGAAAGTTAACTAAATGGGGGAAAGGTGATACACGTGGGAGCAATGAGGTTTCCGGTTCTGATGTTGACAACGCTGGGCGTACTCGTAATGACGCCAAACTTAGGGCGCGCCCAAAACGCTGCTGGCTCGAAGTCAGACGATTACTTCAACTTCATCGAATTGAATGTCTACGGTGGATATGGGAAGTACACGAAACTGACTTCCAGCCCTCCAGCCCGAATTGAAGGCGGAGGTTTGATGGGCGCGCGGATAACCGAGAACGCCTGGAACTATTTCGCGCTGGAACAGGATTTTGGATTCTATTCCTATCACAAGCTGAAGTTTCAGGGCCCCACGCAAGGCGGCTTAGCGCTGTCGCCATTCCCCATGCACATCTACCAGGGATCGTTCAACGGCGTTTTGCATGTGACGCCGCGGGACAGTAAGGTCCGGCCGTTCGTCACGGCCGGGATTGGCGCCGCCGGCTATTCTCCCAATGGGAGCGCGATGGGTTACGCTCAGGGGCTGCCGCCCTCGGCTGGGTTTACTAATTTCGGATCGCGGTCGGAATTCGAAGGCAATTACGGAGCTGGTGTGAAGATACAAGCGGGTCCACGCGTTGGCGTGCGGCTCGATATTCGGGGCTACATTGGGTTCGCTCCGGGATTCGGGTTGCCCAGCTCATCGGTCAATGGCAGCGCTTCTATAGTGTCAGGCAAAATATTGAACGGAGTCGAGGCCACCGGTGGAATTACCATCTACCTCGGACATATCGGCGAGAAACCAGTTCCTCCCGCAGCGCCAACGCCGCCACCTCCTCCGCCGCCGGTCACTCCGCACGGCCTGACTGCCGGCACAATTTCGGCCAGCAGTACGTCAGTTTGCCCGGGTGATTCGGTCCGGCTAAGCTCCAACGCTTCCGATCCCCGCGGGCACAGCCTGAGCTATCAGTGGTCGGTGAATGGCAACCCCCAGGGCGGAAACACTGCGGATTACACATTCATGCCGTCCTCTTCCGGCGACTTCCAGATCGGTCTCCGCGTCAGTGACACCGCCAGTGCTGACCCCGCCGCCCCAGTGGATGCAGGCCCGATTTCGGTTCACGTCGGCTCTTATAACGCGCCCAGAGTTAGTGGTTTGACGGCGAATCCGTCGCAGCTTACGCTCGGACAGACTGCCAACGTCAGCGTGAACGCTACCGGATCGGAATGCAGCGGCACTCTGAACTACAACTGGGCCGCCAGCGAAGGCACAATTACAGGAAACGGCCCGACGGCGCAGTACGATTCGAGTTCGGTGAACTTCAACCAAGGCGATCGAAGCCGTCCGCAATCGAAGCAAGTGACCGTGACCGCAACCGTTACCGACAGCAAGGGTGGATCCGGCACGGCGTCCACTAACCTCTCTGTGAATTTAGCGGCGGAAGCCAAGCACTTCGGCGATATCGTATTTCCGAAGGACAGCGCGCGCGTTAACAATTGCGGTAAGCGCGTTTTGATCGAGCAGTTGTATCCGCAGCTCACGGCGAATACCAATTACGACGTAGTGCTGGTGGGCCACATTGACTCCAGCGAGGTGCCTCGCGGCCGCAGAAACCGCTCGCTCGATCGCGATCGCGTTCTTCAGACCGCTGCCGTCCTGAGCGGTGGAACCGGAACCTGCGCGGCGCTGGACGCTTCTCGCATCAAAGGTAGTTGGGTGGGAGCAACACAGGAAACTGAGTCGTTGCCGACATCTTGTACTATCTCTGCCACCGCGCCGGTAGAGCGCCGGGGTGCAGCCATTGCGGATACCAACGATGCCAAGAATCGCCGGGTTGAGATTTGGCTGGTTCCCAGAGGCATGACATTGCCGCCCGCCGCGCGCGACGCCCGGGATCTTCCCGACGCCGAGATGAAGAGGATCGGCTGCCCTAAGTAAACTCGTTCAGAGGCGCGCGTGGATCGACCCGAACTGGAAGCGGTCCGCGCGCGCTGACAAGCAATTCTCGTGTACGATTAGCCTTTGCATGACATCGCCCGAGGTCTTTCCCAGGGATGCCTGAAAGCCGGCCCGAACTGCCGCGGGAGCTTCGGCTCTGGCACCTGGTGTTTTTCAACATTTCGGCGGTGGCCGGCGTTCGTTGGCTGGCGGCGGCAGCCCAGGCCGGTCCTGGATCTCTGACGCTGTGGCTGCTCTCAGCGCTGGCCTTCTTTCTTCCGTCCGCTTTGGTCGTCTCTTCGCTTTCGCGACGTTTTCCCGAAGAAGGCGGTTTCTATGTTTGGACCAAGCGCGCTTTTGGGGACTGGCATGGCTTCCTCTGCGCCTGGGTGTACTTCGTCAGCAACATTCTCTACTTCCCGACCTTGCTGCTCTCCGGAGTCGCCATGGCCAGCTATATGTTCGGCGCCACGGGCATCCAGTATTCCGAGAATCCTTCGTATGCAATCCCGGTCACTCTGACCGCCTTGTGGATCGCTTTTGGAGCCAACCTGCTCGGACTTCGCGTGGGCAAATGGCCGACCATCCTGGGCGGCGGTTCCACATACATAATCGCGGCGCTCCTATGCGTCTTCGCTTTGATAATTGCGTGGCGCTTTGGCTCGGCCACGCACTTTCGATTCATTCCGGACCACAGCTTGTCCAATTTGAACTTCTGGTCGCAGATCGCCTTGGCGATGACCGGGCTGGAACTGGCGCCGATTTTAGGTGGAGAAATCTACGACCCATCGAAGTCTGTTCCGCGCGCGGCCTGGATCAGCGGCTTTGGCTGCGCCGGATTTTACATCGCCGGGACAGCGGCATTGCTGGCCCTGTTGCCGGCGAGCCGGATTAGTCCGATGACCGGCCTTGCGCAGGCAGGCAATGAAGCCGGAACGCGGCTCGGCGCGAACTGGTTAACTCCCTGTTTCGCGCTCCTCATCACCCTGGGAGTAATTGGGCAGCTCAGCACATACATTGCGGGCAACACGCGGCTCCCCTTTGCGCTGGGACTGGATCATTATCTTCCGCCCGTTTTCGCGCGGCTCCATCCCCGCTGGCATACACCGCACGTTTCGATCCTGACCCAAGGCGTGCTATCGAGCGTGCTGTTGCTGCTCATGGAATTAGGCGAGAATCTCCGCGCCGCTTATCAGATCCTGGTCGATATGGTGGTGATCGCCACGTTGATTCCGTTCGTTTACATTTTCGCCAGCGGCTTCAAATTCGGGCGGCGTTGGGCAGGGACTACGGGAGCGGCCATCTCGCTGGCAGCGGTAATCTTATCAGCCGTCCCTCCACCAGGGGTCGCGTCGACTTGGCTATTCGAGTTGAAAGTGGTTGGCGGCACCGTGCTACTGGCTCTGTTGGGCCGGGTGATTTTTGTACGTAGTAAGGCCTCGAGCAAGGCCCTGGTCGGATGAATTACGCCGAATCCGTTCATTTCCTCTATTCGCTCGGAAACGAGATTCAGACCGCCAAGTTCGGCCTCGACCGGATCACACGTCTACTCGATGCCCTTGGCAACCCGCACCGCACGGGCCGTTTCGTGCACGTCGCCGGAACCAACGGAAAGGGCTCCACCAGCGCGATGATCGAAGCCGGGCTGCGGGCTTCGGGTGTTCGCACCGGACTATACACCTCGCCGCATCTAGTCGAGCCCACCGAGCGCATTCAGATTGCGGGCCAAGCGATTGCGTCAGATCAATTCGCAAGAGTTTTTACCGAAGTGCATGAGACTGCCGAGCGCATGCTCCAGGCCGGCGATTTGGATCTGCATCCGACCTATTTTGAAAGCGTCACAGCCATGGCTTTCTTGCTATTCGCCAGCGAGCGCGTGGAAGCCGCGGTGCTCGAAGTTGGGCTGGGTGGCCGGCTGGATGCGACCAACGTCGTAACCCCCGCGCTCTCTGTGATCACGCCCATTGACTTCGATCATCAGATCTTCCTGGGCGATACGCTGGGTAAGATTGCTTCGGAAAAAGCCGGCATCCTGAAGCCAGGCGTACCGGCCATCTTTGCCGAGCAGCCGCCCGAAGCCGAAGCGGTTTTGCGCGCTCACGCCACAGGCCCCTGCACGCTATCCCGCGATTGGGCGATCAGTGATCTCGAGCTGGATGCCCATAGCAGCCGCTTTCGGATGCGCGGAATCGAGATCGTCTGCCCCCTGGCCGGCGAGCACCAGGTGCAGAACGCCCGCACCGCCGCCATCGCGCTGCATGAGCTGGGCGTTTCCCCGGCCGGCATCGCGAATACCTGGTGGCCCGGCCGGCTGGAGCGCGTATCGGAGCAGCCTGAAATAGTTCTTGACGGCGCCCACAATCCCGCCGGAACTCGCGCTTTGGCCAACTACATCCGGCGTTTTTACAAGGGTCGCCGTATCTGGATCGTTTATGGTGTGATGCGCGACAAAGCTGTGGCTGAAATGGCTGAAATGCTTTTTCCACTCGCCCATTGTGTGATCGTCACCGCTCCCGCTAATTCCCGCGCTATGCCTCCCGAGAGCATCCCAGCTCCAGGCGCCGTCATCACGCACACGGTCGCGGAAGCGGTTGCGCTTTTGGGACGCGCTGAGCCGGGGGACGCCATCTTCATCACGGGATCGTTATTCGTGGTGGGAGAGGCCCGCGCGCTCCTCCTACAATGAAGCCAGTGTCGTTGCTGCGCTCTCTTCTGATTACCGAGCCGCTTATAATCGTCGCCACAATCGTGTTCGGAGCAATCAGTCTGACGGTTTCATTCTTTGATCCGACCCGCCACAAACAGAATGCGATAGCGCGCGCTTGGGCGCGGGTGCTGCTGGCCGTGAGCCGCGTGAAGGTTCGTGTGGAGGGACTCGAAAAGATCAAAGAGGACGGCAGCTACGTATTCGTGTCCAACCATTTGAGCTACATGGACACGCCCGTTGCATTGGCCAACATCCCCGTGCAATTTCGGTTTCTTGCCAAGCGTGGACTTTTCCAGATCCCTTTTATGGGTTGGCATCTGGCCCGTGCCGGACACATTCCCGTCCCCCGCGGCGACGCCCGAGCCGCCGTAAAGACCATGACACTGGCGGCGCAGGTTGTACGGGAACAAAAAATCTCCCTGCTGATTTTTCCGGAAGGCGGCCGGTCTCGAAAGGGCGAGATGCGCCCCTTCATGGAAGGCGCGGCCTACATCGCGATCCGCGCCGGAGTCCCGTTGGTTCCGATCGGGCTCCAGGGAACTCGGGAAGTGCTGCCGTATGGCTCGGGGAACATCCGCGGCGGACCGGTGATCCTACGGATCGGCGATCCCATTCCGACGAATGAGGCAACTCTACGTGATCGCGTACATCTCACCGAACTATTGCGCGAGCGAATCATCAAGCTGGCCGAGCAGAATTTACCGACCTAGGATACGGTAAACCACTGATTTCCAATGAGCTCCGGTTTGGCTAAAATCGTGCTATTAACTTGAAAAGCCAGGAAAGGTGAAAGATGAAAAAAACATTACTTGGTTTCATGCTTTTGGCCGGACTATCGATCTGCAGCGCTCAAATCGGAATCGGAATCAGGATCGGTCCCCCGCCCCCGCCGCGAGTGGTGGCTGTCCGACCCCCACTTCCCGGCCCCGGCTATGTCTGGGTGGACGGCTACTGGTATGCCGCTGGGAGCCGTTATCGGTGGCATGACGGTTATTGGACTCGTCCTCCATACGACGGGGCGCGCTGGATAGGACCTCGCCATGACGGGGAACGATTTTACTCAGGCTACTGGGAGGGCGACCGCGGCCGCCGCGAGCACGACCACCGTTGGGACCGTGACCGGGACCGCGATTACCGCGATCACGATCGTCACTAGCCGCACTGGCGTCTTACGACTTGATCCCGAGCAACTGGGCGGCATTCCCGCCCAGTATCGCGCGGCGGTCAGCATCGCTTAATCCCGGTGTATTCAGGACGTGATCAACCGTCGTTGTACTCCATGGAAAAGGATAATCAGTGCCGATCATGATTTGGCTGGCTCCGCACTCGGCGATTAGATGCCGGAGGCCTTCGGGTGTGAATACCATCGAGTCGTAATAGAGTTGGCGCAAATACTCGGTTGGCTTTTTCTTGATGGTCTTGCAGGTATCTGGAAATCTCACACAACCATAATCGGAACGCGCTGCGTAAGAGGGCAGATAGCCGCCGCCGTGCGAGGCAACGATTTTCAGTCCGGGGAAGCGATCCAGCGTGCCATCGTAAATCAAGTGGGACAAGAAGATTGTGGTTTCGAGCGGGTTGCCAATCACGTTCGTTAATCCACCGTTGCCCTGCAGCCTCTTTTGAAGGTCCGGGATGCCCTGCGGATGCATGAAGACTACGCAGTTCAGCTCCTCGGCTTTTTTCCAGAATGGATCGAACTTGGGGGAGGACAGCTCGTCGCCATTCACGTGCCCTCCGATCGCAGCACCGCGAAGATTGTACTTCTTGACACCTTCCTCCAACTGGTCGGCCGCCAAATCGGGAAATTGCAATGCTACCGAAGCGAAGGCTGCCAAGCGGTCCGGATGCGCGGCGCACAACTCAGACAATTTTTCGTTCTGAAGGCGAATCATTTTCTGAGCAACGTCGCGATCCACCGAGTACCAGTTGGCATTGATGCTCAGGACCTGCATATCGGTGCCCCACTCGTCCATCACCTCAAAGCGCTTGGACGCCATGACCGAGGGATCATTCGGCGGCGTGGTCACGCCCATCAAAGCCGTGGCTTCGGGAATAATGACGTGGGCATGGATGTCGATGGTCCTTACCGAGCGCCCTCCGACCATCACTTGCCGCTTTGACGGCGCAGTGCCCGATTGCGCGCCTAGGCGATGGCTCAGAAGATCGCAGCCCGTGAAGACGATCCCAGCACTCGCCGCCGCATCTCTGATGAACTGCCTGCGATTGGTCATGATAGTCTCCCGAGGCAGTGTATCATGTGATAGCATTTCTCAGTCCCGTAAAGGGAAACGAATTCAAACTGGAGGTTGTATGCGCACTATCGTAATCAGTCTCGCTGTCACAGTCTTCGCCGCGGCGGCAGTGGCTCAGCAAGGGGCCCCTGAGGGAGTCAAGACTTATTCATCCGCAACGGACGTCACGGCGCTTCAGGCGAAAGCGAAGAGCGACCGGAAAGGGGACGCGCCGCTAGTCGTGGAACGCATCCTTCAGCTCCCGCCGTACAATGCGAATCTCGAATACCGCGCGTCCATCGGTCCGGCGTCGATTCACGAAAAGGAGGCTGAGATCTTCTATGTAATCGATGGAGGAGGCACCATGGTAACCGGCGGCAAGCTGCAGAACGAGAAGCGAACCAACGCTGAAAACCTGTCGGGCTCGGGCATCGAGGGCGGCACGCCGCGGAAGCTCGCCAAAGGAGACTTCCTCGTCGTTCCGGAAAACACGCCGCACTGGTTCAGCTCACTGGACGGATCGATCACGCTGATGTCGCTGCACGTGCCGAGGACTGGCGGCGGAACACACTAGACGATCTGCTGCGATCATGCGCGCATTCGTCACCGGCGCTACCGGGCTGTTAGGAAGCAACCTGGTTCATGCACTGCTCGACCACGGACACGAAGTGCGAGGGCTGGTTCGCTCCCCGGAGAAAGCGCACCGAATATTTCCAGATGGCAATATCGAACTGGTGACCGGCAACGTGCGCGATGTCGCGACCTTCGCCGAGTCTCTGGTTGGCTGCGACGCCCTGTTTCACACCGCGGCATACTTCCGCGAGTACTATCAGCCAGGGGATCACAAGGCAATGCTCGAAAAGATCAACGTGCAAGGTACGATCGACCTGTTGATCGCGGCCGAAAAGCACGGCGTGAAAAAGGCGGTTCATATCAGTTCCGCCGGAGTGATCGGGCGTAAGCCGGATGGCAGTCCGGGCGATGAGAACACTCCGCCGGACGAGCATGCGAGTTCCAATCTCTATTTCGCGAGTAAGATCCAAGGCGAATTGGCGATCAGCCGCTTCCTCAAGGAACGCTCGCTGCCGGTGACGATAGTCCTTCCATCCTGGATGTGGGGCCCGGGCGATTGGGCTCCCACCGCGTCGGGCAAACTGGTGCTCGATTTTATGAAGCAGAAATTGCCTGGCGTCGTGGATGGCGGGTCCTCAATTGTCGATGTGCGCGACGTGGCCCAAGCAACCATTAGCGCCGCCCACCTGGGCAAGTCCGGCGAGCGCTACATCGTGGGCGGCACGTACCATGATTTCGCAGATATGCTGGCAACGTTGGAACGAGTGACGGGAGTGCCCGCGCCCAAGCGCAAGATTCCCTACGCGCTATCGCTGGCAGTCGGGGTTGGCGCGGAAACGTGGGCGCGTGTGACCGGCGGCACGGCGCTCGTCACGCTGGCTGGCATTCGGACTCTGCATGCCAAGAATGCGGTTCTATCCGACAAATCGATCAGCGAACTCTCTGCGGCATTCCGTCCGTTCGAAGAGACCGTTCGCAATGAAGTGGAGTGGTTCCGCAGCCATCGTTACCTATGAAGAGAGAAGCCATACTGGAAGCCATTATCGAGATCGGCATTGTGCCGGTGGTCCGGACCGAGAGCGAGGAAGGTGCGATCAAGGCCATCGAGGCAATCTACCGGGGCGGTATTCGTGCAGCCGAGATCACCATGACAGTGCCGCGAGCGCTTCGGGCGCTCGAGAAAGTAGCCGATAAATTCGGCGATCAAATTGTGCTCGGCGCAGGTACCGTGCTCGATCCGGAGACCGCGCGCGCCTGCATGCTGGCCGGAGCAGAATTCCTGGTGTCGCCTAGCCTCAACCTTGCGACCATTGAAATGGCGAAACGCTATTCGAAAGTTATCACGCCCGGCGCGCTGACTCCATCGGAAGTGCTGGCGGCCTGGCAGGCGGGCGGCGATATCATCAAGATTTTCCCGTGCAGCGCGGTCGGTGGGGCGAAATACATCAAGGCATTGCGAGCGCCGTTCCCTCAGATCGAGATGATCCCCACTGGCGGCGTGAGTCTTGAAACCGTGGGCGATTTTCTAAAGGCGGGGGCGTGCGCGGTTGCGGTGGGCGCGGAATTGATCGATTCGGCCAACATTCGGGAAGGGCAATTCGGAGTTTTCGAAGAGCGGGCCAAGCGCTTTCTGGTGGCCATAGCTAAGGCGCGGCGGGAAATCCAATCAAGCTGAAAATAGCCGGTCGAAAATTTCGCGCGTCCGATTTTGGATTTTGGACAGCTCGATTTTGAGGGGCTGATGATTCAGGTGCTCCGGCGTCCAGCGCCGCACCAGTTCGGTCAGGACCTCCAACTGCGATTCGGAATTCGGCAAGCTTCCCTCGGTGTGGCCGGAGTAGACACGCAGCCCATGATCGACAGCGCGATAAAACGTGGCGGCATCGCGAAGAAACTCGGCATCCGCGCGCTCCAGGTGACCCATGGCTTCGATGATATTGATGCGCTCCGGCGTGTTCAGAACCTTGAAGAAAATGCCGGCGCCTTTGAGCCGCAGGTAAAGCAGCAGAAAATCGATATCGTAGAAACCCCCGAGGCCGGCTTTCAGAGGATGCCCAGCGCCTTGTTCCTTTTCCAATCGCATACGCATCTGGCGAAGATCGCGCTTGGAGCGGCCGTTCTGCCCGTATCTACGCCAGTCCACTTGCTGCAGGTCGTTCAGGAATTTGGTGGCATGCTCGGTATCGCCGGTAATCGCGCGCGATTTCATGTAGGCGATGCCTTCCCACGCTTCTGCATTCTTAGAGAAGTAATCCTTGTAGGATGCCTCCGACTGAACCAGCGCGCCGGCGCTCCCATTAGGGCGAAGCCGCGTATCGACGCTGAACATCAGTCCAGTGCCGGTGTAGGCGGTGATGAGGTCAATCATCCGCCCGGCGACGCGCGTCCAAAAGACTTGTTCGTCCAGATCCCCGTCCGGAAGGACGAACACCAGGTCGGCGTCCGAAGCCAAGTCGAACTCGCGCATTCCGAGCCGTCCCAACGCAACGACGAGAAGCTGGTCGTGGAGTTGGTAGGTAGGGTTTGACGGCGGATGCGATTGAGCAACCTGCTGAAGCGCCATGCGGTAAGAGGCGGCAATGGCGGCGTCGGCCAACTCGGAAGTGTGCTGCAGGGTTTCAAAAACCGGGACGCGCGAGCAAATGCTGGCGGTCTGGATTCGAAACATCTCGCGGCGGAAGAAGCGGCGCAGTCCGGAAATGTCATCGTACTCAGCGGCTTCAGCCAGGTAGCTTCCAGCGGTTTCTGGAAGTCGGCCGAGCTCTTCCATCAGCTCCGGCAAGCGGATCAGCTCCTCGGCGAAGTAGGGGCTGTGCTCAAAAATATCGAGTGTTCGCGCCGCCACCGTACCGTTCGAATCGAGCAGCGCGATCCATTTGGGGTCTTGCGCAATCTTTTCGAGGAAATGCTCGAACGCTCCTGCCCCGCGCCGCAATCCGACGCGTGCCAGCGCGCCGGCAAGCTGTGGCGCTCGCTGATCCAGAAACCGGACCAAATTGCTGGACTCGGGTTGGTCCGGCTCCGGTTCGCCCACTTCGGCGGGCGAAGGTGGGGGCAGGGTGTAGTAACTGGGGCGCTGAGCGTGAATGACCCGGTCGTAGATTTCCTGAACCGCCTCCAGATGGGCGTTCAACTCGTGCATTAGTTTTTCACCAGAGGGAGCACTGCCGAGTTGCGTTGAAGGCATTTTTTGAGCCAGCAGATCGAGTTCGCGAGCGGCGGTGGGCAGGGTGTGGGTCTGGCGATCATCCGCGAATTGAAGCCGATGTTCGAGGTTACGCAGAAAACGGTAGGCCGAAACGAGCCGGCCATATTCGGCGGCGGAAAGGAGGTCTTTGTCGGCAAGCCGCCCGAGCGCGAGCATCGTTCCACCGTGCCGTACCCAGGGCACGCGGCCGCCGTGCAATCTCTGTAAGCACTGCACTAGAAATTCGATGTCGCGAATGCCGCCCGGCGCCAACTTTACATCGAGGGAGGATTTCCCGATCCGGCGGCGATTCAACTTCTCGCTGATGCGTTCGCGCGTGACCGAGACCACTTCGATGGCGGAGAAGTCGAGCGTGGTCGAGTAGATGAGGGGCTCGACGGATTCCAGCAACTCGCGGCCGGTTTCGATATCGCCGGCAGCGACGCGCGCCTTGATGAGCATCTGCAATTCCCAATCGCGTGCGCGGCTCTGATAGTAAGTTTTCGCGCCGTCGAGTGAAATACAGACCTCGCCCAGACTGCCATCCGGCCGCAGACGCAGGTCGACCCGATAACACATCCCCTCGGCCGTGTAGGTGGACAGCAATTCGGTGTACTGGTTCGCAACCTTCTTATAAAACTCTTTGTTCGAGATGCGGTGCTCGCCGTTAGTCTCGCCATTAGCCGTGTAGACGAACATCAGATCGATGTCGGAACTGTAGTTCAGCTCCCGGCCCCCTAGTTTTCCCAATGCGATTACCGACATTCCACACTCGCGCGTCTGGCCGTTGGCATCGACGAAACGCGGTACGCCGTGGCGGGCCACCAGATCGGCGCGGATGCGCTGGTAGCTAACGTCCAGGATCGCGTCGGCGAGATTGGATAGCTCTTCAGTGATCTCCGGAAGATTGCCAAAGCCCCGCGCGTCCCGAAGGAGAATGCGCAGGATCTGCTGGCGCCGAAACAGCGCCAACGATAATGCCATCGACCCGGCTGGCTGAGGTCCGAGAAAAGTGTTAAGGCGCCGATTGTATTCCTCAGCCGACAGCGCGCGGTCGATATCGGAAAGGTGCTGGAGCCATTGCGGATTCTGAAAGATCTCATCAGCCAGGAAACGGCTGTGAGAAAAGACCGCGATCAGGTTCTGGAGCCCGGACTGCGACCGCGCGAGGGCGTCAAAAGCATCCGGCTTCTGCTGCTTCAAGCCGGCAAGATAATGGACGGCGGCGTCGGGGTCAGCGGAGGAAGCCAGCAGTACCTCGATCGTGTTCTGGAATGCAGCAGGAAGGCCGCTTTCCAACGCGGCCATCTCGTCTTGCGCCCGCCTGAGCTGGCGGAACGGGATGGTTTCGAGCAGACTGGACATGAGCTGCTAGACGACTTGGTCTATCAGCTCAATTATATCCTGAGGACGTAACGTTCCTGCTCTGAGCACGCGGGCATAAAATCCGCCGAGGCCCCAGCGTGGCGTGGACGGATCACCAGCCTTCACTTGTGCATCGTAGACAGCTCGATTGATGGAGGGGCCGTAAACGTCGAGAGTGGTACAGGGGGCGCGCAGCTTGGTTAATTCCAGGAAGATTCCGCCTGCCCGGTAGCGCTGGCCCACGCGCATCCGACGGCGGTCAAGTCCGGCGGTGGTCAGATTTTCACCAAGTGCGCCGGGGAAGAGCGGGTGGCCTTGGGCAATCAGCTCTTCGATGCCTTCGGATGTGATCAGAAGCAAAGCTTGGTTCGGGCCGCCATGAATATCGGGATGCGCCCAATGGTCGCCCAGGATGCCTTCGGCGGTAACGGTGGCTTCTGGGATGGGGCGTTTGGGGATACCACCGGGGGAGATGTTGATTTGGATGATGGAGCCAGTCATGGGGCGATCAGTTCGTAGTCCACGACTTGCTAACGCGAGCGATTCGGAAACAGTCGAGGACAATTCGTATTTCGTTGAACGGATGTGACTTGTTCGTGCGAATTGTGTGGTTATGACGCCAGGATGGGAGGCTGCCGTCATGGGGCGGTTGGTGGTTGGTCATGCCGATTGGAGTGTAGCAGGGGCGGGGTGTGGAAACGAGGATTGATTATGGTAAGCGGTTGGAACAGATCAAGATTTGGGTACGGTAAGTCTGTGACAACATCGAGGATATCCGGAAGATCGTAGAAAGTTGAGACTCTCCCCCCGAGCCTGATGCCCGGCGAACGAGCCAAACCCGATCCCAAGCGGGAAGCTTATCGCGGAGGAACCGAACGAGGCTAGGTGGTGATCGACGGACAAAAAGCTCCGATCGAGAAGCCGCGGCCGAGAATGCGACTGTGATGGGTGATCTTACGGCCGAATCGATCTAGGCCGATCGCCACAATCAAATGCTCGCCTTTGAAGATGGTTCCATCGATGAAGATGGCGCACAATGACAGTCCGGACAGCGAACGGCTAAGCAACTGTTCTAGCTTCACGCGGCTGGCTTCGACGAAGTGTTCAATCACCGTGCTTTTCTCCAGTCCGTAGGCATCTACGAATTGCTGCACTACTTCTTTGTAGTTCCGCATGGTGAGACCATACATGTTCTTCCGCTACACCGTCTCCGCCACCAGCGAAGCGCGCTGGAACAGCTCATAACTGCCCCTGGGAATCTCGCGGTGTAGCTCCTTGGCGATTTACTCAGCGATTCGAAGCCATGCGGGCGAGGCAGCTTTCATCCAACGCTGCCAAGTGCTCAAGATTCGCCCACAATTCTATCGACGGTAATTATTGGGACGGAAGGCTTCTGAGTCTCAGATGGAGTTTCTTTTTAACGCCTCGCGGCCAGCGGGATCATGATGGGCGGAATCGACATTCGAGTTGTAATATCCGTGATGAAGTAGCGCCCGTACGGAAGCATCACAATCCACAACTCCGACTCCGCAAATCGTTTGGCGAACTCTTTTGAAACCGGCTCTGCAGCATGGATATGGGCTGTGAAGATGCATTCCACTGCTAACGCTGGTTTATCTCCTTCCTTGCTGGACACGGTTAATTCAAAACGACCCTCGGCATCAAAGAAGTCTAGCCCCATCTGCACTAGGCGGTATTCTTCCTTTAAGCGCTGGAGCGGCTTTCCCTTATTGCTCAGCCGGAAAAAAGTTCCCCGATCTAACGTGGACGAACAGGCCTTCAACCCAATTCCACGCAAATCGAGGCTTCGAATAAATTCGGCGTAACCTCTATCTGTGACTATGGGTGTAGTCTTCGATTTCTTTGGCGTAGGCATCGGAAAGGAATTTGGTTGCGGCAAGACGTGGAACAATCCGTTTCGCGGTGATCAGGGCATGAACAAGATCTGCCTTGCGTTCCCCAGTGGCTTCTAGGAGCCACTCACCCCCTATATTTATATTGGGTTCCCACGTATCCGAGGGCCAGGTGGATAGTGCACCAAAACGCATGGCCATTGCTTGAGTCCCCGTTCGAGTCCCAATGGCTTCCGAAAGCATGGACGTGACCAATTGATTTAGGCTGACATCCTCATCCTTGGCTGCTTTGACCAACTTCTTATGGAGAGTACGCGGAACTCGCTGAACCCATTTACCACTAGGCAATGGCTCTTCGTCGGCCTCTGGAACTGGAACAGGTTCCCTAGATTCAAGGCAGTCTTCCAGCCAGAGAGCTTGCATATCCCTCAAATTATCAATGGCTTCGGCTTCGGACTTCCCGTGCGCAGTGCAACCACGAAGTTCCTCGATCCGAGCGACTACGTCGCCATCTGAATCCCGACGCAAAACGATCGTGTATGGCAACGCCATGTAATACGATAGGTCTTTCATGGTTTCAGTCTTCATATATGCCTAGATCAATCATTGCATCGATAAAATCGTTAACGTAACACGCCTTCACCTGACCACTTCCGGGATTGTGGGAACAAACCCCAAAACGATGCGAGTCCACTGAAAAAAGTATACTGTGCCTAGTTTTTCGAGCCGTCGTGCGGTACCCCAATAACGCTAGTTGGTTAATTACCCACTGGATCTCTGACAATTCGACGTTCTTCCGTCGGCCAGCTAGCTCACGAATTGTTTCTTGAATCCTTCGGAGTTCAGCCATCGTACACTCATACTTGCCGACACCTCCATCCATCTATAGTGATACTACATTTAGTATCACGAGTCAATGGCCCTAAAGGTCGGGTTCGAACATTGTGTAGTTATCTTTGGGCCGCAGAGTTGAACTGCTATCCCGTCAAGGACTTGCCGATTATAAGTCGGCCCCTAGCACTGGCAAGCCGCCCTCCACTTTTCGATTTTCCCTCTCGACCCGCTGCTCCAACTGGGTTTAAATACACGTAAAGCCTCCGATCTCACATCGGTTATGACCCCGTGGAGCTAAACTGGCCCAGAAGACCGTTGCGCTTCACATGAGTTTCTGCTGAGTGCCCCCGGTGGGGTACTCAGCAACGAAACTAAATCCACGAATCACGTCAGGGGGACCCTCCGATGGTCGGGTTGGGATTGCAAGACCCGTACCGAAGTGGCGAGATTCAACCCAATTTTACTCCCCTCAACCCGTTCCAGCAAGTTGGAGAAATCAAATTAATGATTAAATGCTCTATGTTTGAAACAAATCTTTGGAAGTACGCTAGTGAAGGTTGATAAGCAGCAGTTCGAAGCGGTGGTCAAGAAACTGCTGGCGACACCGCCAATACCGAAAGCGTCAATAATCTCTAAAAAGGCTCGTCCGAAGCGGTCGGCTCTGCGGAATTCGCGGTAAGTTCTGCGTACGGCAGCGCCGACGCTATCGGCAGATTGATAGTCGTCATTGCGAACAGTTCCTCATTCCTCCGGTGACTTAACCGGAACTTAAAATCATTCATGTAGCGCCTGAGATGCTTCACGATGACTTTGTGGAATGAGCCCATCAGGCCACGCTTGAACAACGACCAAAAAACCTCGATTAAGTTTGTGTGGATGGAGCGCGGATCGCCTTGCGAACATACTCTAGCCGTATACGGTTTACCGTTTCGTGCAAATAATTTTGGCCCAACTTCTTTGTACGCTCGTGACTCATCGCTGATCACCAGTTGAGCTTTCACAGAGACGTTGCCTTGACTGCACCGGTTAGAATCTTCGCGCTGGTATTCGGCAGGGGAAATGCGCGAACTCGCGAATGGGCGCTGCCACTACCCCGTTGGATCAGTCCGAAGACGGGCTGCTTACCATCGGCTCTCGATTGCGCCGCCCGGTCATACTTTCCGCCGACATACGTCTCATCGACTTCCACGATGCCGTCAAATAGCGACACGCCTTCGTCCATCGCTTTACGGATGCGGTGACAGAGATACCCATGCGGTCTTGTAGCTGACGCCCAAGTCTCGCTCCATTTGCTTCGCGGAGAGGCCCTTCTGTTGAGCATTAGGGCGATAGCTTCAAACCATTTCCTCAAAGGCAAATGCGAATCGTTGAAAACGGTTCCAGCAACCACGGAAAATTGGTGGCCACATTCTGCATTCAGGCAGGTATACAAGTGGCGAGCCGGTACCGCGACCTCAACTACCTTCGCTTGCGTCTTGCTGAACCGTTCCGCTTGCCTTTCGTGGTTGTGAACTTCGAGATTTTCTTGCCGCCGCATTTCACGCACTCGACGCCTTCGGGCCACCTGCATCTCCAGGAACACCAAACACTGCGGTTCAGCGCCGTAGGTCTTCTGGATCTCTATGATGCTCTTGCCGATGCGGTGTGTCTTGCCTGCCATTGCTCAAGTAATGTGGCGGAATGAATCCGGACATCCTCCGTTGAGTCCCAAACTTTTGGAAGCGTAAACGTTGTCTATTTTCAACGACATACGTTGTGCAAGAGCCAATCTTACCGGCTTCGATCACGTATTCTGAAAGTGGGAAGAGAGAAGTTCGATTATTGGCGCACTAGTTTGAACGCCGAGATATTCGTCGCCATCGCCGCCCGCCGTTAGCGACTTCACAGGTTGTGCTTCCGACCTTCTTTTCATAGGAGTTGTTGATGGAATCTTGCGAGCGCAAAATCGTCATAGTCGAAGATGAGGGCATTATAGCCGCCGATTTGCAAGGGCGACTCGAACGGGCGGGGTACCAGGTGCCCGGCGTGGCGGCATCGGGCGGGGAAGCGTTACAGATTATCCGCACACAGGCACCCGATTTGGTTCTGATGGACATCCGGCTGGCCGGCGAGCTGGATGGGATACAGGTTGCCGAAAAAGTCCGCAGTGAGTTCAATATTCCAGTGGTTTTTTTGACTGCCTATGAGGACCGTGAGACGCTGCAGCGGGCCAGCCAAACGCAGGCGTTCGGATACATCAAAAAGCCCATCGCTTCAGCCAGCCTGCAGGGCTCCATTGAGATGGCCATCTCGAAACATCGGCAAGAGCGCTACCTGCGCGAGCAAAGGAATTGGCTCACAGCGAGCTTCTCGTCGATCCCCGACGCCGTTCTGGTTACCGACACTGCGGGGCGAATCTGCTACCTGAACCGCATGGCCGAAGAACTTACCGGATGCCTAGTCGATAACGCTCTTGGCCGCTCTTCGGGGGAGCTGCTGGCGTTCAGTTACCAGGATGGCAGCCGGGTGGAGGATCCAGTACCGGTCGCGATGCTAGAAGGCAAGCCGGTTTCGTTGCCCAATGATATCTGGTTGCGAGGCCCTGGTGAAGTGCGCCGGGCTATCGAAGGAACCGCCGCTCCGAGGGTGCAGGACGGTCACGTTCAAGGGGTAGTGGTCGTCTTCCAAGACGTAACGCTGCGCCGATTCGAACTGGAGCAATCGTGCCAGGAGAAGAAACACGAGGCACTCTCGCGGCTCGCCGACGGAATCTCCGGCCAACTTCAGTTGGAGCTCAGTACGGTCGCCGAGGAGAGCACTCGCATCATCAAATCCTTGCCGGCCGCCTGTACGTGGCTTCCATCGGTACAGACGATTGAGAGCGCGGCCAGGGAAGCTTTCGCTGTTACCAGCCAGCTGCGCGCATTCGCGCATGAGAGAGAAATCGAGCCGGGACTGGTCCAGGTAAACGAGATTCTCAAACGCCTGGAAGCTGTCTGGAAGGGGGCGTTACCCGGCTTAGTTCTCGACCTGGATGCGGATCAGCGGTCGGTTCAGGCCGATTCTCGAGAACTTACCAGGGCTATCGACCTCATTTTCCAACACGCACACCATTGGATGGACGCAGGCTGCGGCGCAGCCATTGCCGCTTCCAGCGCCGAGTTGGAGGGGCTGGAGAACTGGCTTCGAATCCGAATTACCTATACCAGTACCGGCGAAGACGCCACCGCGATTGAACGTGTATTCGATCCGTCCTGGGACGGCAATTGGGAAGGGCTGCCCTTTGTTTACGGCCTGATAAAACGGATGGGAGGATTGATAAGCGCGCGTACAGAGGAGGGTAAGGTAATCTTCGATATCTATTTGCCGTCCGTCAAAGTAGCTGCCGCCGGCTTGCCGTTGGAGCACTCTGACAAGCCGGCGATCCTTCTAGTTGACGCCAACGCCGAGGCCCGGCGCGTCCTGCACACTCATTTCGAGCAGCACGGGTACAACGTCCTAGAAGCTTGCGATTGCAATGACGCTCTACTGCTGGCCCAATCCTCGGAGCAGCCTATCCGCTTGATACTCGCTAATCCCGATAAAGAAGATCAACGCCGGGCGGACCTGGTTGGAACCCTGGTGAACGATAAGCCTGGGATTCATCTCCGAATATTTGAGGGTTATCAAGAGCAGCAGCACGCGCTGGAAAGCCGGAATCTGACCAAGTGGGACCTGCTGGAGTGGGCCAACGGAGTCCTCGGAGCGGCGGCCTGGGCGCTGGCTGCCAATTAATCGGGCGGGATACGAACCGTGGAATTGTCTAGACCGTGGACACGCTCAATGACGGACAAGAAGTGAGATCATGACCGATCCGCAGGCCTCTTCTATTGTGCCAGCCAGACCCGGCGTTCCCCTTCCCATCCGCATATTGATCCTGGAAGACCATGCGGATGACGCAGAGCTGATATTGCACGAACTGCGAAGAAGCGGGTTCGAGCCTAGCGGACAACGCCTGGAAACAGAAGCTGAGTTTCTGAGGCTTCTCCAGTGGCCCCCCGACATCATATTGGCCGATTACCAAATGGCAGAATTGGATGCGCCACGCGCGCTGGAATTGCTCCAGGCTCTGCATCTCGACATCCCCCTTATCGTCGTTTCGGGCGCGATCGGCGAGGATCTGGCGGTCGCTATCATGCGACAAGGGGCCACGGACTACATCCTCAAAGAACAGTTTATGCGCCTCGGGCCGGCGGTAAGGCGCGCCTTTGAAGAGAAACAACTGCGTAACGACAAGCGCAAGACGGAACAGGATCTGCGGGCGAGCGAGACCCGTTTCTATTCCTTCATGAACAATAATCCGGCCTTGGCATTCATTAAAGATTTGGACGGCCGTATCCTTTACATCAATAACACTTGTGAACAGGCTTGGAATACGACTTTGGCGGAGTGCCAGGGGAAACTGGATCATGAGCTGTGGCCGGCCGCCCAAGCTGCCGGAATACGGGCCCTGGATCTCTCCGTCCTCGATCGAGGCGAATCGTCGCATGTAGTGGAAGAACTGCCCTCACTCCAGGAGCCGGTTCGTCACTTGCTGACTTTTCGATTTCCATTTGCCGACGCAACCGGATGCCGGTTAATCGGCGGAGTCTCAGTGGACATTACCGAGCGTATGCAGACCGAGAGAGACTTGGCGGCGGCCGTAGCCGAAAAGGAGGTGCTTTTAAAGGAAGTCCACCATCGCGTGAAGAACAACTTGCAAATCATCTCCAGCCTTTTGAACATGCAGGCTGAGCTCCTTTCCGAGCCTGCTCTTAAAGAGGTGCTGCAGGAGAGCCGGCGCCGCGTGGAATCCATGGCTATGATTCATGAGCGGCTGTACAGCGATCAAGATATCGATCACTTGGATTTCCGGCAGTACGTAGACGCGCTGGCCCGCGAGTTATACAACATCTACTTCGTCGATTCAGACCTTGTGAGTTTGCGTCTCGAACTCGAACCGGTGTCTTTGGAATTGAATCAAGCCATCCCTTGCGGCCTCATTCTGAACGAACTTCTGGCAAATTGCCTGAAATACGCTTTCCCGGATGGCCGCCCGGGCGAAATTCTGGTAGCGCTCGGTCGCGAAAACGAGCGCATTACCTTGCGGGTGGCTGACAACGGAGTCGGGCTGCCTCCGGGGCTGGATTGGCACAACACTAAATCTCTCGGTCTTCGAATCGTTAATATTCTGGCGCGGCAGTTGAAGGGAACGGTGCATCACGATACTGGGGCCGGGGCCGACTTTTCATTGATTTTTGAGAAGGCCGCTAGCCGATCCCCAATTCGTCCACACGCTCGAGCGGCGTCCCGCAACGGCGGCAAATGATGGCTGAGCAGTCGCCACATACCAGCGGGTCCGGCACGCCGGTGTGGCATCTCGGACAATAGTATTCCAGTTGGGTTTTACTCTCGTTATCGGCCATTACTTGCTACACCATTACTTGTTACACTAGCAACAGAAGCTCCGCTCGTGACATTGCCTCGCGCTGCCATCTTTGTCGTCGCAGGCTTCCTGGTTTCCTGCTCTCCCGATCCCGCCCGCCCGCCCGCTGTGGGCGAAGCTTATGTCGGACCGGCCAGTCTGAACCTACGCCAGGAATTAGCGCCGAAATCGGCGGTCTCGGGCACTCTCAAACACGGCGAGAAACTTGACATCCTTGAATACCGGCGCCGCTTCGTAAAAGTGCGCAGCTCGCAGGGCGTCGAGGGCTGGACGGATATGCGGCAGCTTCTCACTCCTGAGCAGATGGCGGGTTTGCAGCGCATGGCCGAAGGTGTTTCGCAATATCCTTCGCACGGCGCCGCTTCGGTGTATGAGCCATTGAACATGCACTCGGAACCGAACCGAGTTTCTCCCAGTTTTTGGCAGGTTCCCGAGAATGCGAAAGTCGACGTTATCGGCCACAAACTCACGCCCCGAATTCAGGCCGCTCCATCCGCGCCCGTGCCGCCCAAACCCGCGCCGCAGAAGCGTAAGACAAAAGAACGTCAGTCGCAAACGAAACTCCCGCCTCCTCCGCTTCCGCCAGCTCCCAAACCGCCTGCTAACTGGGTGGCTCTTTCGGTTCCAAAAGAAGAGGCGGAAGAGCCGGAGGCGCCCAAGCAGGAATCCAAGCCCGCCGGCCCGATACCGATGGATGATTGGAGCTTGGTACGCACCAAGGACGGCAAGGTGGGCTGGGTTTTGACGCGCATGCTCAATATGGCCATACCGGACGAGGTGGCCCAGTATGCCGAAGGCCATCGCATCACGTCCTACTTCCCTCTGGGGCAAGTTCAAGATGGCGACACCGTAAAAAATAATTGGCTCTGGACGACTATTGTGAAAGGCCTGGAGCCTTACGAGTTCGACAGTTTTCGCGTTTTCGTTTGGAGCCGCAAGCATCATCGCTATGAAACGGCGTATATAGAGCGCAACGTGGTGGGCCACTTTCCGGTGGAAGTGAGCACGTCCGGCGACGCCCCAAGCTTTTCGGTAGTGCTGGAAACGAATGACGGCGGGCTCATTCGAAGGACTTACAGTTTCGATAGCTATCGCATTCGCGTAGTGAAGCGAGAGCCGTATAATCCGCGGCCGGAAGTGGAGGCTCCCAAGGCCATCGCCAATGCGCCGGCGCTGGCTGGGGGGAACGAGGCTTCCCCGTATGCGAGGTTGAAGGAGCGGGTGAAGCGGCTATTTCATTAGCGGCGAGCTTTCGGAACAATCTTGATCTCGAAAAGCTTGGGCCAAAGCTTGCCGGTTACGAACAGGCGGTCACCCAAAACATCGTAAGCGATCCCATTGAGAACGTCCACTTGCTCTGTTCGATCGGCGGCATCCAAGAGACCAGACAAGTCCACCCAGCCCAGCACCCGTCCGTCGCCTGGAGAGATACGGACAATGCGGTCGGTCTGCCAGACGTTGGCATAAAGCTCGCCGCGGACCCACTCCAGTTCGTTCAGGTAAGTTACTGGCGCGCCGCCATCGCGGACCGTGAAGCGGCGCTTTTCCTGGAGCGTGACAGGATCCCAAACTCGGATCTGTGGCGTACCGTCGCTCATGTAGATCTGAGCGCCATCATTGGCGAGCCCCCAGCCCTCGCCCGGATAACTGAATGACCGCAGCCGTCGAAACGAATTCTGCTCGTAGACAAAACCGGTCTGCGCCCGCCAGGTCAGTTCAATGATTTGTTGATTGATCACCGTGATGCCCTCGCCGAAATATTCTGGCGAGAGTCTGATCTGCTGGACCACCTGGCCGGTTTCGAGCTTCACCTTCCGCAGATCAGAGTGTCCATATTGGCCGGTGCCTTCGTAGAGAAAGCCGGCGCGAAACTCCAGCCCCTGCGTAAACGCGCTGCGGTCGTGGGGGTACACGTGAACAACCTGATAGCCGTAGTGCGGCGTTTGGGCCGCCGCGGGTACCAGTATGCAGGCAATCCAAAGGAAGGCGATTCGAGTCTTAGGCATTTAGCAGCACCTTCATTGCTCCGGACTGCGCCGCGTGCCGGAACGCGAGCGGAGCTTTTTTCAAGGGGAGGACTTCCGAGATCAGGTTGTCTACGCGCACCCCGCGGGTCCGCAGTAGCTTCAGCGCGGGCTCAAAACGGCCGCAACGTGAGCCAACCAGCGTGATCTCGTTTACGATGAGCGGCGCGGAGTCAATGCCCACCAGCCCGTGGACCGTCGACTTCATCACGACAGTGCCCCGAGGCCTGGTCATCTTTACGGCTTGCGCCAATCCCAGGCTCGAGCCAGTAGCGTCTACCACCCAATCGTAAAGTCCCTTAGGCGTCGTCTTTCCGATTCGCGCATCGATGCCAAGAGCCGTCGCAATCCGAAGGTTATCTTTGTGATGTCCGTACTGGTGAACTTCCGCGCCATAAGCCTTTAAGACCTGACCGATTAGCAGGCCGAGTTTGCCATCCCCGAGCACGGCCACGGGCGCGCTGGCGGGAATCCGGACTTGATCGAGAATCTCGCAGGCTGCGGCGAGCGGTTCCACGAAGACGGCTTCCTCGGTCGAGATCTCGCGCGGCACCCGGTGCAGATTTTGTTCGGGCAGCGTCAGGAATTCGCGAAAAGCTCCGGGATGCTTTACGATACCGAGCACGCTGCGCCGGGGGCAATGACGGCCCCACCCGCGCCGGCACCACTCGCAGGCGCCGCACGCAAGATTGATCTCGCCAACAACACGCTGGCCAATCCAATTTGAATTATCGGCGGCGATTACTTCGCCGACGAATTCGTGTCCCGGGGTTCCACGGAAGCCATAGTAGCCGCGCTGCAATTCCAGATCGGTATTGCATATTCCCCCGCACAGCAGCCGGATCAAAGCAAATCCGTCGGGCCGTCGCGGACGAGGCTGCTCGCGCACGAGGACTGCGCCGTTGTAGAGACAAACCGCGACCATATCGTAGATACTTTAATCATGCTAGCCGAGTTGGCGTGCTTCAAGCAGAAGTGTGGCGCTCGTTTCCCGATTGACGAGCCGATCTACAACTGCCGGACGTGTGGCGCGCTGCTCGAGGTATCTTTTCGCAATGGTCACATCCATGCGGAGCAGTGGAAGAAGACCTGGCGGGAGCGTCGAATCTCGAACGAAGTCTACGATCAGAGCGGCGTATGGCGCTATCGCGAACTGCTGCCGTTCGATGGTTATCATCTTCAGGCCGTGTCGTTGCGAGAAGGCAATACACCACTTCTGAATGCGCCGCGCGCGGCGGCCTATGCAAGCCTGCAGCGTCTGACTTTCAAGCACCAAGGCTATAATCCGACCGGATCATTTAAGGACAACGGCATGACTTGCGGCGTCACGCAGGCGCTCCGGTTGGGGAAGAAGCGGGTGGCCTGCGTTTCGACGGGGAATACCTCGGCGTCGATGGCCGCTTATGCCAGCGCGGCCGGCCTGGACCCGGTGGTTTTCATCCCGCACGGCAACATCTCATATGGCAAACTGGCACAGGCGTTGGAATATGGCGCGCGAACTCTGCAGGTGGAAGCGAACTTCGATCAGATTCTGGCGCTGGTGCGCGTCCTCGCGGAGCGCCTCGGCATTTATCTGCTGAACTCGATCAATCCTTTCCGTATTGAAGGACAAAAGACGATCATTTTCGAAATGATGGATCAGCGCGACTGGAATCCGCCGGATTGGATCGTACTACCGGGCGGAAACCTCGGCAACACGTCTGCCTTCGGAAAAGCGTTGCGGGAGTTGCGCGATCTCGGATTGATCAGCGTGATCCCGCGCCTGGCCGTGATTCAGGCTGCAGGCGCATCACCCTTCTACGATTTCATGCGGAACGGGGGCGCCTTTCAAAGCCAGCCCGACCCGCATACGCTGGCGACCGCGATCAAGATCGGAGATCCGGTGTCGTGGCCCAAGGCATTCCAGGAAATCGAAGTTTCAAAAGGAGTGGTGGAGAAGGTGAGCGAGCAGGAAATAGCGGATGCAAAAGCGATCATTGGACGCTGTGGAATAGGATGCGAGCCTGCATCGGCGGCGACGCTGGCGGGTATCAAGAAGCTGACTCTAGCCGGAGTGATCAGCGAAAGCGATGATGTAATTGCAGTCCTGACCGGAAATGTTTTGAAGGATCCAGATTATATTTATCGGTACCACACGGGGCAATTGAAAGATCCCGAAGGCGGAAACATCGAGTCGCGTTTTGGGAATAAGCCGATTGTCGCGCCCAACGACGCGGACGCGATTGCCAGGATTTTAGAAAGCTAGCTAGCGGCCTCGGCGACCGCCGCCGCCTTCACGCCGTCCGCCGCCACCCTCGCGGCGTCCACCGCCACCACCGCCACCTTCGCGCGGCACCATGGGACGAGCTTCGTTGACGACCATCGCGCGGCCCATCAAGTCGCGCCCATTGCAAGCCTCGATGGCGCGATTGGCCGCTCCATCGTTATTGATTTCCACGAACCCGAATCCGCGAGCCTCGCCGGTGAAGCGGTCGCGCATCACATTCACGCTGTCGACAGTGACGCCAGCCTGCGTAAAGAAATCCGTTATATCGGCCTCGGTGGCCGCATAGGGGAGGTTCCCTACAAATAGTTTCATTGAAGTCTCCTTGGCATCTTCACAACAGAGGCAGGTTTACGACCGCGGACTCGAGATCACCGAGAGGGCCTAAGCCGGGGGGAAAGACTGACTCCGAAAACATTATATTAGTTTGCCAAAACCGTCCGGCAGTGTCAAAAGACGTGTCAATAAAGGGCGGGCTGGTTTTAGATGTAGGCTAGCGGGGCGTGATGAGGCCGCCGAGTTTATCCTGCTCGGACGCCGTGCTACGCGGAAAGCGGGGCGAAAATGCCTCCAAATATTTCAAGCCGGCGCCGGTATTGTAGAGCAGGATTCGTTCTTCAGGTTTTAAGAATCCATTGGCCAGGAGTTTCTTCAAAGCTGCCACACAAGCGCCGCCTTCCGGCGCGGCGAAGATGCCCTCGGCGGCGCCGAGCTCGAGCGAAGCGTCTAACAGCGCTGCATCGCTGACGGCGATCGCTGTCCCGCCGCTTTTTCGGACGGCATCCAGCATCAGAGCGTCGCCCAGCGGCTTGGGCACGCGCAGACCGGCGGCCACGGTCTGAGCATTTTCCCAGAACTGGGTTTTCGACTCGCCGCGCTCGAATGCCCGCACCACGGGCTGACAGCCATCGGTTTGCACAGCGATCATCTTGGGCCGCTTGCTAGAGATCCAGCCCAGCGACTCCATCTCGCCGAACGCTTTCCACATACCAATGAGGCCGACGCCGCCGCCGGCGGGATAGAAGATAGCGTCCGGCAGCGTCCAATCGAACTGCTCGGCCAGCTCATAACCCATGGTCTTCTTACCTTCGATACGATACGGCTCTTTGAGAGTGCTGACATCGAACCAGCCTTCGGCGTCTTTGCGCTCGTTGACGATGCGGCCGCAATCGCTGATCAGTCCGTCCACCAGAGTGACGTTTGCTCCGAAAGCTTTGCACTCGATGAAATTGGCTTGCGGAACATCGCGAGGCATGAAGATGAAGGCTTCAATCCCGGCTGCGGCGGCGTAGGCTGCCATGGCGCTGGCGGCGTTGCCGGCCGAAGGAATCGCGACTTTACGGATACCGAATTCGACCAGCATAGAGACGGCGCAAGAAAGCCCCCTGGCCTTGAACGACCCAGTCGGATTGATGCCGTCGTCTTTGACCCACAGATCGCGGGCGCCAATCCGCGCTCCCAGCTTGCTGGTTTTAATCAGCGGCGTCATGCCCTCGCCGAGGGTAACAATGGACGAGTCGTTTCGCACCGGCAACACGGGACGATAGCGCCACATGTTAGAAGGACCCTTCGAGAGCGATTCGCGGCTCCACGTAGCGCGCGTTTTTTCGAGGTCGTAGAGAACCAGCAAAGGTCCACCGCACTCGCATAAGTTGTGAACTTTTCCGGCTTCGCGGCGCTTGCCGCAGACGCTGCATTCCAAGTGGGTAACAGTGGTCATGTTCGAAATTCCGATGATAGCAATCCATCGCAAAAGGCGTGGCGTGCGAGATTGGTAACAAGCATGGCTAGCCAGCGCGGACGTTGGGTGCGGACGATCGCAATCGGTGTCTTTGTGGTGGTGATAGCGCTGTACGCGGCGTGCGCGATGTGCGTCTTGGGGTTGCGTTGGATCGATCCGCCAACGACAACGGTGCAGATAGAACGCCGGCTAGAGGCAATGCGTCTGCGTCGCGCTTACAAAAAGCGCTACGATTTCGTGCCGCTGCGCCGAATTGCGCCGGTGCTGCAGCATGCCGTGATCTCCGCTGAAGACGGGCGGTTTCGCCAGCATCACGGGTTTGACTGGGTGGAAATGCAAAAGGTTCTCGAGGACGATATCAAGCGCGGCAGGATCGGGCGTGGAGGATCAACAATAACGCAGCAGCTGGTGAAGAATTTATTTCTGACCACGGAGCGGTCGTTTCTTCGCAAGGGCGCGGAGTTTGCGTTGGTGCCGACGGTGGAGGCGCTGCTTGGCAAAGATCGAATTCTGGAACTGTATTTGAATGTGATCGAATGGGGGCCCGGAATTTATGGAGCTCAAGCGGCCTCCGAATATTACTACCACGAGCCGGCCAGTGCAGTGAATCGCGAGCAGGCGGCGCGTCTGGCTGCGATCATTCCGGCGCCGTTGAAGAGAAAGCCGGAGCGAATGAACGACTACAGTGAAGAGATCTTGAACCGGATGGCGCGAGTGGGCTGGTAATCAGCGGGGCTCGAGGCCTTTGGTTTTGAAAATCCGCGCGGCCTCTGGTCCCACCAGGAAACCAATGAGCGCCTGGGCGCCTGGCATATCCTTCGCGGCCACGCTGGCAGCGGCTCCAAAGTGGATATCGTAGCGGAATTTCCCCGGTAGTGATCCGAGGATTTCGACGCCGTGAACGGGAACGATTTCGCTGAACAAGGTGATTACCATGGCAGCCCGGCCTGACGCGACGCTTTCGGTAGCGGGTCCGGACCCTTCAGCCAGGATTATTTTGGGCATGACATCCGCGGAGATACCTAAGCGCTCGAACATCTTCTCGATATAAGGTCTGCTGGCGCCATCCTGCGGATAAGTAATTGATTTGGCCTGCTGCAAGGTCTGTTTGAGCGCGTCAGTCGTGTGTATATCCGGCTTGACCGCACCCGCCCGGATTCCGATACCTAGCGTGGAATGGGCCACCTCGGCGCGCGAGGCGCTGGCGAGCTTACCTTCTCTGATCAGGTCCCCAATGGCTTCACTGCTGATGATAGTGACATCGAAGGCTTCGCCCGCTTCGATCTTCTTCTTCACGCCCGCGGTGGAATTGAACTGCAGCGCCAGCGGATGGCCGATCGTGCGTTCGCATTGCGGCTGAAGCTCTTCTAAAGCGGCTTTCATACCGTTGGAAACCAGGACGCGAACAGGTGTTCCCTGGGCGGCAGCCTCCGGAGTGCAAAGTAAAGTAAAGCCGATTGTGGCCGCGACGAAGGCCGTTGCGAATAATCGTATGGTCACTGCCGTATTATAGGCATCTAGACCACGCGTCGTGCCGCGCTCCGGCCGGCCTTGCGCCTGGGTCCGAACGACCTGACATGCCGCTGTGGCTGGCGCGAGATGGACGGAATCACAATGACGGTCGCGTGTTGTTTCTGCTCCCGGGCAACGTCGGATGACACTTGGCGCCGCACCAGCCGGGTATCCAGGGTGCGCTCAATATGCGCAATGTCCGCGCGCTCAGAGGGCGTGGCGAAAGTTGAAGCCGTCCCGTGGGCCCCTGCGCGGCCGGTGCGGCCCACCCGGTGAATGAAGTCCTCCGGCACTTGCGGGAGGTCATAATTCACAACGTGAGAGATCCCTTCCACGTGAATACCGCGGGCTGCGACGTCGGTGGCTACGAGAACACGATAGTCTCCCTGTTGGAACCCGCGCAGCGCTTGATTGCGCTGATTCTGGCTGCGATCGCCGTGGATAGCCGCTGTATTTATGCCGCCGCGCAAAAGCTTTTTCGAAAGCCGGTCCACGCCGCGCTTGGTGCGCGCGAATACCAGGAAGGACCCCTGCTCGTGGCGCAGCATCTTTTCAAGCAGACCCAGCTTACGATCCTGCTCGACTTCGTAGAGATGCAAATCTACTTGCGCGATGGGCTTGGTGACGGAACCGACTGCGACGCGCACCGCGTTTCGAACGTGCGCCTCTACCAAGTGCTTTACCGAGCTTTCGATGGTTGCCGAGAAGAACATGGTCTGGCGGTCGGAAGGTATGGCCGCCATGATCCTTTTGATGGTGGGCAGAAAGCCCATGTCGAGCATGCGGTCGGCTTCATCGAGAACCAGTATGCGCACAGCGCTGAGATCGATGAGCTTCCGGCCGAGGAAATCGAACAGCCGCCCCGGAGTGGCGATCAGCACATGCGCGCCCTTTCGAATGGATTGCAGCTGTGTTCGCTCGTTGAGACCGCCCACGACGACGGCGGCGCGGATGCCGGTGCCGGCGGCCATTTTGGCGAAGGTCTCGTTGATTTGGATGGCCAGTTCCCGCGTCGGGCTGAGGATAACGGCGCGGATGCCGGAGTTGGATGACTGTTTCGAGAGCAGATGGACGATGGGCAGGACGAACGCCAGCGTTTTGCCGGTGCCGGTTTGCGCCGTAGCGACGACGTCGCGTCCCGCCAGGGCCGGTCCGATGGCCAACGCTTGAACGGGCGTAGGTTCAGTAAAACCGTGCTTTGCCAGATTGCTCTTTAAGGGAGCGGAGAGTGAGAATTCAGAGAAACTTTTCATTTAGATTTTGAGGATGAGAATCGGCGAGCCGGCTACCAACGTAGGGAGAGGGGGTTGCGGATCAACTTCCAGTAGCCTTCATTGTAGCGCATATATAAAGTTAACGTGCAATCTTGGCCTCCAGATCGGCCCACCGAGCGTACAATTCCTCAACACGGCGCTGGGCATCCTGTACGTTTTCATATGCCTCGGTCACCCGCTCGGCATCCGACGCGGCCGCTTCGAGTTCGCGCTGGCGGGCAGCCAGCTCCTGTTCCGCTTCCAAAATCCGGGCCTCCATGGCATCCCACTCGCGTTGTTCCAGATAGGCCAGCTTCTTCTTGGGTCCGTCGGCGGGAGCCGGCAGTCGCGTACCCTTCTCCACGGCTTTCTCGGCGGACGGTTTACTTCGCGAAGTCTCCCACTGCGAGTAATCGGCGAAGACGCCGCCCTCACCACCGTCCAGACCGATGACGATGGTGGATACGCGATCCAGCAAATATCGATCGTGGCTGACCAGGACCACGGCGCCAGAAAAATCGAGCAGGCTGTCCTCCAGGACCTCCAGCGTGGGAATATCCAAGTCGTTGGTCGGTTCGTCGAGCAACAGCAAGTCCGCGGACGCCAGCATCAGCCGAGCGATCATCACGCGCGCCCGCTCGCCACCCGATAGTCTCGACACCGGCATGTCGAGTTGCTCATCGCGAAAGAGGAAGCGCTTGGCCCATCCGGCGACATGGATCGGACGGCCGCGGTAAATTACCGAATCTCCATCCGGGCACAACGCACGACGCAGGCTGGTTTCCAGATCGAGATGCGCGCCCCGGTCCTGCGCGAAGCTTACGATTTGCAACCGGTCCGCCCGCTGGATGGTTCCTTCGTCCGGCTCCATGGCTCCTTCGAGTATCTTGAGCAGAGTGGTTTTGCCGCTCCCGTTCGCTCCCACCAGCCCTACACGAACACCGGGCGCAAGAATCAGGTTCAGATTTTGGAAAAGCCTGCGTCCACCGAGGGTCTTCCCGATTCGGTCGGCCTCAATCAAGCGCTTGGTGCTTCGATCAGAGGCGGTGAAGTCGATTTGTGCCGTGGCCGTACGGCTGCGTGTAGTGGCGGCCGCGAGTTCCTCGATGAGCCGTCCGGCCGAATCCACTCGGGCTTTCGACTTGCCGGTCCTGGCTTTCGGTCCGCGCCGGAGCCACTCCACCTCGCGCCGCACCTTCGTCGCCAGCGACTCCTGCTGCTTGGCCTGGACTTCCAGAAACTCCTCGCGCCGCTCGAGAAATTCGCTGTAGTTCCCTTTTACCTGAAACGTGCCTTGCGGATAGACGCGGTTGATCTCCACCATTTGGTTGGCGACGTTCTCGAGAAAGTAGCGGTCATGGGTGACAACCAGGCAAGTGTTCACGGTTTGGATCGCAGTCTCGAGCCACAGAATGCCTTCCAGATCCAGGTGATTGGTCGGCTCATCCAGGATCAGCACATCCGGCGAGGTGACTAGCGCAGCCGCGATGGCGAGCCGTTTCTTCCATCCCCCCGAGAGGGCAGCGGCCGGAGTATCCGCGGTATCGAAGCCAGCGCGGTCGAGCATAACGCCCGTGCGGACTCGCTTTTCTTCTTCCTCGAGATGTAGCTCCTCTACGCCCGCCCGAAGAATGGAGCCGACCGTGTCGTCCGGACCAAATAGCGAATCTTGTGGGACATAGGCCAGCTTGGTCTGTTTTCTTAGTGCACGGAACCCAGCGTCGGGCGCTTCATTCCCTGCCAGAATCTCCAGCAAAGTGGTCTTGCCGCTGCCATTGGGCCCAATCAGACCGGTACGGTCGCCCTCGGAAAGACTCAGCGAAAGATTGTCAAAGAGGACTCGCGCACCGAACGCCCTGCGGAGAGCCACGCCACTTAACAGAACGGCCATCTGTTTCCAGCATGGCATTGCGGATACCCGCCGGGCCACTCTCACATGCGACATAATGGGAAACGCCGAGGAGAGGAGGCCACGATGCCTAACTTGCCGTTCCGTGCCACTGGACTGGTTGCAGCGGTTATTGCGATATTTTCTTGCGCGAGTCTCAACGCGCAACAACTGGGAAGCATTAGCTTCCCGACGTCCGGCGCCGCGGCCGCGCAGCCGAAATTTATCGAGGGGGTGAAGGACCTTCACAGCTTCGAGTTCGATGAAGCGGCGGTGGCTTTCCATGAGGCGCAGCAAATAGATCCGAACTTCGCTCTGGCTTACTGGGGCGAGGCGATGAGTTACAACCATCCACTATGGGCTCAACTGGATCTGCCCGCGGCAAAGAAAGCGCTGGAGCGGCTGGCGCCGACATTGGAAGGACGTCTCGCGAAGGCGCACACGGATAAGGAAAAAGCATACCTGGAAGCGGTGAATGAGCTGTTCTACGCTCCCGGCGACAAGCTGGCGCGGGACAACGCTTACTCGGACGCGATGGCGCGTCTATACGAGCGCTGGCCGGCAGACAATGAGGTCTCGATTTTTTACGCGCTTTCGCTGCTTGGCTCTGTGAGGCCTGCCGATAAAGGATTCCGGCGGCAGGCGTTAGCGGCATCGCTGGCCTTCAAAGTATTTCAGGAGAATCCAAATCATCCCGGCGCGGCGCACTTCATCATTCACGCCTTCGACGATCCGGATCACGCGATTCTTGCTCTGCCGGCGGCGCGTGTATACGCCAAAATCGCGCCCGCTGCGCCGCACGCGCTACATATGCCGTCGCACATCTTTGTCCAGCTCGGCATGTGGCAGGATGTGGTTGCCTCCAACATCGTGGCCCATCAGGCCGCGGTGGATTTGATCGCACGAATGCACCTTCCGGAAGGACGCGAAGATTTTCACACGCTATCGTGGCTGGAGTACGCAAACCTGATGCTGGGCAAGTTTGACGATGCGCGCAAGAACGTGGATCTCGCGAAGCAGTCTGCTGACCGAAATCCGAAGAACGCAAACATCGGACAGCAGTACCATACCATGCTGGCCCGCTACATCCTGGAGACCGGCAAGTGGGAAAAAATCCCGCTGGAGGGCGCGAAGGAAGCTGGAGCTGACCACGAGTCGATGCCCGGCATGCCTGGCATGGGCACGCGATATGCGGGAGAAGGCGCGTGGATCTTTATCGCCGGCCTGAGCGCCGCCAAGATGGGGGATGCGAACGGGGCAGATCAGGCGCACGCCAAACTGAGCGCCATGCGGAAGAGCGTGGAATCGGGAGGCGACGCCTACGCCGCGAAGCCGTTCGCCGTCATGGAAAATGAGGTCGCTTCGGCAGCGCAACTGGCACGTGGACAAAAGGCCGAGGCGGTGCGCCTGGCCAAGGAGGCAGCCGATATCGAATCGACTTTGGCCGCGCCATCCGGGCCGCCGGAACCGATCAAACCCGCGCTGGAGTTTTACGGCGAGGTCTTGTTAGATGCCGGCCGGCCGGCCGAAGCTGCCACGGCGTTCCAACAGGAGTTGCTGCGAACTCCCAAGCGAACCCCGTCAGTGGAAGGGCTCGCGCGGGCCACTGGTAAAAGCGCCGGCGCCGCGACGGCCGCGAAAAGGTAGCTAAACATGCGAAGGGTTCTGCTGTTGCTCTCCTTCGCCACGCTGGTGCTCGGCACGCTAACGTTCGCCGCGGACAGCCGTCCCAGGATTCGCGCGGTGACGGCGTTTATCGAAGTCGACCGCAACAACTACGCCGCAAAAATCGAAGAGACGCAGAAGTTTTTGGCCGTCGCTAAAGAAGCCTTGAACCGAGCCGGGTTCGAGGGCGCGGGCGGAAGGATCACAACTCAGCCCTTCCCGGTTTACACCAAAGGCATGCAGCGTGAGGAAGCGCTGGATCTGATCCGCAAGCTGAGGGAATCGGCTTCGAAGGGGCGCACGGGGCTGAACATCGGGGCGGCGATGCTGAACGACAACGACGACACGGCGCCAGTCGCGTTGCTAGCCGACATCCTGGCATCGGTCAGCGTCAACGCTAACTTGATCATGGCGGACGACCGAGGCATTCATTGGCGCGCGGTCGGTGCAGCGGCCAAGCTGATAAAAGAGGTCTCGCAGCGTAGCCCGCATGGCGACGGCAACTTCAATTTTGGCGCGATCGCGATGATGAAACCGTACGGGCCGTACTATCCAGGGTCTTATCATCTCGGCAAGGGTCACGCGTTCGCGCTAGCGATGGAAGGGGCGAATGTCGTGGCCGATGTCTTCGCGCGCTATCACGATCCCCGCGAAGCTGAAGAGCATCTCTCGGAAGCCTTCACCAAATATACGAAGGAAGCCGAGACGGTGGCGATGCAGGTGGCCGCGAGCACGGGCTGGACTTACGAAGGGATCGATGCGACGCCCGCGCCCCTGAAGGATATCTCGATCGGCGGCGCCATCGAATCGTTCATCGGCGGGCCATTTGGTTCCAGCGGCACGCTGACCGCATCCGGTATCATTACACGCTCCGTGCAGTCGACGCCGGTGAAACGGACAGGCTATTCGGGATTGATGATTCCTGTGATGGAAGACAATCTGTTGGCTCGGCGGTGGGCGGAGGGCACCTATAATCTGGACTCGATCCTGGCTTACTCGGCCGTTTGCGCGGGTGGCGCGGATACAGTGCCGCTGCCCGGCGACGTGAGCGAGGAACAGATCGCGCGGATCCTCGGAGATGTCGCGTGGCTAGCCTACAAATGGAACAAGCCACTGGCCGCGCGGCTGCTCCCGGCACCCGGAAAACAGGCCGGCCAGCAGACGGAGTTCTCGGGCGCGGCTTTGACCAATACAATAGTTCAGCCGCTTTTGGGATCGAAGCGCTAAGACGCCACGCGAACCACCCGGCCTGTCTTGGCAGATTCGAAAACGGCTTCGATCACGGCCATGTTCGCGATGGAATCTTCGAGCGGTGTCGGCACTTCGCCGCGGCCGCGAACGGCTTGGGAAAAAAGATCGCCCTGGATGGTGTATTGGTCTACGATTGGAAACTCTTCCACTCTAACGCCTCGGCCCCACAGATCCGCGTCTTTGTCCACGAACAGGCGAGTCTTTTGATCCGGCGGCGCGTTGAACGGTATTTCGATTTCGATACGGCCCTTGGTGCCGAGAATCTGGATCTTCTGGTAGGGCACAAGTTGGGTGCTGCATGTAAACGCGCAGTGGCCGGAGGGAAACGAAAGCAGCACGGAGCTGAGCCGGTCCGTCTGCATTTGCGGATCACGGTCTATCACTGCTGCCGCGGTTTCCGGCTCGCGGCCGAAAAGAAAACGCGAGATCTGGATCGGGTAACATCCGATGTCCATGATGGCGCCTCCGCCCAACTCAGGTTTATTGCGGATATTGGCAGGATCGCGATTGAAATAGCTATACGCGCCTACAACGGAACGCAACTCGCCGATTTCTCCCGATTGGGCGAGTTCGCGGGCGCGCAGCCATTGCGGATGGGTTCGGACCATGAAGGCTTCCCCGATCTTTACCCCAGTGCGGTCACGAGCGGCGATGAGGGTCCGGCATTCGGCGACGCTCAGGGCGATGGGCTTTTCACAGAGCACATGCTTTCCGGCCTCGGCGGCACGGATGGACCACGAAACGTGCAGGTGGTTGGGTAGCGGGTTGTAGATGGCTTCGATCTCAGGATCGGAAAGCAGCTCTTCATAGGAGCCGAATGCTTTGCGGATTCCGAGCTTGCCGGCGGCGGTCTTGGCTTTGTCCAAATCCCTCGAGGCAATCGCGGCTACTTCGCACCAGTCGCCCTTTTGCATTGCGGGGATAACTTTGTTGGTGGCGATTTTTGCGACGCCGAGGACACCCCAGCGGACTTTTTCTGGCACAGTTCGGTCGGGCATACTGCGAGTCTGGCAGAAGTGGCGGTGGAACTATTTCTGAGCAGTCGTCTGCCGGGGCTCTTCGTCGAGCGTGAAGGTGATGCCGGAGTACTGCATCTCCTGCCAAGTCTGCTCGCCCCAATGTACGGCTACCTTGGGATCAGGATTAGACGGATTGTTGAGCGAGTTGTCGTAATGGGCAGTGGCCTCAAGGCGCGATCCTTTGGGAACGGCCAGCGGAGTAGTGAAGACGTAGTAGGTCTGCCAGTTGAAATCATATTTCGGCACCGATAGCACGACTGAGGAGCGGCCATCGGGATAGACGAGCCGATACTCCCAGCTTTTGCCGCGCAGATGAGTGTGCGGGAACAGGGCTGTAATATGTGAGTCCTGGTTGAACTCGATGGCGGAATCGACCTGTTTGTTGCCTTCGCCGGGCTCCAGCACGAACGTCGCGTTGACAAAAGCGCTATTGCGAACTTCGCGCTGCGGCGGCTCTTTGGCGAAGATGAATCCGACGCTCGAAACGTCGCTGGCTGGAGTGCCGTTGGCGGTGTAGTGTACCTGGAACGTTAGGACCGAGCCGGCCTTGATAAGCATCGCCGCGCCGGACTGGAACGTCATCGCGTTAGTGCCGGGGGCGGTGGTGGCGATCAGGACACCGCGAGTGCGAGCCAACGCAGCATTACTGTCGAACGGCTTCTGTCCTTCTTTAGGTGCTGGCGGCTTAGGCACAACAGAGGTGAAAGCTGACGGAGGTGGTGTGCCACCGGGTTCTTTCGAGAAGACCAGGATGTGGTGCACGACGCCGCGCACTCCGGGTTTCACCTCGATGGATTGCACCCACTTGTCTTCTGTGAAATTGGTGGGCATCTGGAAATATTGGTAGTCGATGGTGCCAGAGGCAGGCACGTCAAAAGGCTTCACCATGTTGACCACAGCATCCGGCTGGCCGATTTCCCAACCTTCGACGAACTTGGGAGCGGGCGGCAAGTCTTTCGGGTTGCCTTGCGGGGAGCCACCATCGGCCCAGGCGACCAGGGTTTCCTTTTCTTGATCGGTGAGACGGCGATCGTTCGAGAAAGTGCCGCGCGGCTCGACGGCATGCCAGGGCGGCATTTTGCCGAGGGCCACCGCGGATCGAATGGCCTTGGCCCAGGGCCGGGCGTCTTCGTATGTGAGCAGCGACATGGGGGCGATGTCACCCGGGCGGTGGCAGCCGGCGCAGTTCTTGTTCAAGATGGGCGCGACATCTTTCGAATAGGTCGGCGTCGCGGCTGGTTGAGCAAATTGCGCCGCAGCCAGAGCCAGGAGTAACGTGGCGGGCGCTACTGAGCCGGTTAGGCGAGTCTTCATAGAAGTTCCTCCTGTTTTTGCTGCTTTCCAATATTATTGCATAAGAAACATGTTGACAGATTGTAATCCCTCTTTCATACTAGTTCCGTTTAAACAGTTGGCTCCGTTGCCGGCCGTCGCGTGGGTAACGGGAATGGTATCGGTTTCTTCTTACTCGGCGAGCGGCCTGATCTTCTGACTTTTTTGGAGGCAGAGATGCGTGTTAGTCGCTGGACGTGTGCCGCTGCTGTGCTTTTGTTGGCCGTCCATTTTGTATCGAGAGGCGCCACAACGGGGAACTCCACCGCCCAGTTGCTGTCTGAACTGATTCGCATCGACACCAGCAACCCGCCCGGCAATGAAGGCAAGATTGACGAGCTGCTGGCCGCCAAGCTGAAACCACTCGGTTTCGCGATCGATATCATCCCTACTCCCCAACCGGGAAAATCGGTTCTGTTCGCGCGACTTAAAGGGGATGGCAGTGCGAGGCCAGTCCTGATCGCGTCCCACGGTGACGTGGTGGGCGTGGAGCGCGAGAAATGGACGGTCGACCCCTTCGCCGGTTTGATCAAAGACGGCTACGTGTGGGGGCGGGGCGCAATCGACTTCAAGGGCGGCATGGCGGTCTTCGCCGAAGCAGTGATGCGGCTGGCACAGAACAAGATTCCCCTCAAGCGAGATGTGATCTTCCTAGTTGAAGCGGACGAGGAGGGCGCGCAGTACAACACTTCGTGGCTGGCGGAATCGCACTGGGACAAAATGAACTGCGAGTTCGCACTCAACGAAGGCGGCTGGATCATGAAGCGTGCGGACGGGAAGGTTCGCTACGTGAGCATTTCGACCCTCGACAAATCGGGACTGTCGTTGGTGCTGACAGCCCATGGAACTTCCACCCATTCTTCGATGCCGCGGCCCGACCAAGCCATCTTCCGCTTATCGAAAGCGATGGCCCGGCTGGCCGACTACGACACCAAACCTGAATTGACAGCCAGCACTCGTCAATTTTTCCTGACCCTCGGCAAGACCAGCGAGCCGCCGATGTCGACCTACTTCAACAACCTGGTGAACAGCAAAGATCCGGCCTTGATTGCACAGGCGGACAAGGAAATCAGCAAAGACATCCTGCTGCACGCGATCATGCGCAACACCATCGCACCGGTGCTGATGCAGGCCGGTTTCCGCGGTAATGTAATTCCGGGCTCGGCCGAAGCAACCATCAACTTCCGGACCATTCCCGGAACCACTGCCGAGGACTTGGCGGCCGAGATCAAGAAAGTGATTAACGATCCGAACGTGGACGTCGCGCCGCCGCGCGACCCTACCGGAACCATGCGGCGATACGCAAGCATGACGTCCGGCATGAAAGACTCGTCGACAGATAACGGGCTTTATCAAGCCTTGGTGCATAGCTCCGGCAAGGTGTGGCCCGGTGTGCCCGTCACGCCCTATCTTTTCCAAGCCGGCACTGACGCGTTCGCGTGGCGCAGCCGAGGTGTGCCAGTTTACGGAATTTATCCCTATCCAATATCGAACGACGATTTGAGCCGTATGCATGGCAATGATGAGCGGGTGCCGGTGGACTCGCTCGAACAAGGAACCAACCTGATCTATCAAACGCTGCTGGAGGTCGCGGCAAAATAGCCCAACAGACCGGAATCATCGGCCGGTGGCCGATCCATCGGGCGCGACCATCGCGTCCGGCCGGCGCTGTCGGCACTGCCGAAGCACAACCAAGCGCCCCGCCCCCGGGGCAGCAGTTCGATTGTATTAAGCTCCGGGCGCATGGTAGCCTCACTTGCATGACACTCCGCGGGTTTCTAATGCGACTTGCCTGCCTGCTGGTATCGATTTCGTGTGCTTTGGCACAAGGCCCTGCCGCTGGCCGCCGGCAGTTTGACAGCCGTTGTGTAGCCTGCCATGGTGGCGATGCTAACGGCGGTGAGCATGGCCCGGCGATCGCCTCGCGGATTTGGTCGTACGATGACGCGGGCCTGGCAAAGTTTATACGCGCTGGCCGGCCGGATGCTGGGATGCCCGCCTTTCACTTTACAGACCTCGAAATGCGCGATCTGGTCCGCTTCCTGCGTACCATCGAACGGCCGCCTAGCGAACCGACGGTCCGAGGCAAAGTCGAAAAGTCGAATGGCGAGATGTTGGAAGGCTTGGTTATGAACCAGACTCCGGATGACATGCAGATGTTGACCGACGATCATCGTTTGCATCTCCTTCGCAGATCGGGCGACCGGTATCGAGAAGTGACGTCCCAGGCCGACTGGCCGGGGTACAATGGCGAACCCGGTGGCAGCCGCTACAGCAAACTGTCGCAAATTAACGGGTCGAACATCTCCCGCTTGGCCCCGCGCTGGATTTTTCCAGTCCCAAATACCGGCAATCTGCAGGTCACTCCAGTGGTGGTTGAGGGCGTGATGTATGTGACCATCGCCAACGAATGCTGGGCGCTCGACGCGGGCGACGGCCGCCCTATCTGGCATTACCAGCGGAAACGTACGCAGGGCTTGGTCGGCAATGCGGCCGGCGGCATTAACCGCGGAGTCGCCGCCGCTGGGGACCGCATCTTTATGGTCACCGACAATGCCCACATCATCGCTCTTCAGCGAAGCAGCGGGGAACTGCTCTGGGAAACCGAAATGGCCGACTGGCACCAGAACTACAACGCCACATCGGCTCCGCTGGTGGCTGGGAATCTGGTAATCAGTGGAACGGCCGGCGGCGATGAGGGAGTCCGAGGCTTCGTGGCTGCCTTCGATCAGACAACGGGTAAGGAGGTGTGGCGATTTTGGACCGTGCCAGGAGCCGGAGAATCGGGCTCCGAGACCTGGAAGGGCAAGGGCATCGCGCATCCGGGAGGATCCACGTGGCTGACCGGCACCTACGACCCGGAACTCGGCACAGTGTACTGGCCCACTGGCAATGCCGGTCCGGATTTCGACGGCGACGAGCGGCAGGGCGACAATCTGTACACCGCTTCGGTGCTCGCTTTGGACGCCAAGAGCGGCAAGCTGAAGTGGTATTTCCAATACACGCCTCACGACGTATGGGACTGGGACGCGGCTCAAACTCAAGCGCTGGTGGATGCTACGTGGAATGGAACGCCGCGCAAGCTGTTGCTGCACGCGAACCGCAATGGTTTCTTCTACGTGCTCGATCGCACGACCGGCAAACTGCTACTTGCGAAGCCATTCGTGAAAAAGCTGACGTGGGCGAGTGAGATTGGCGCGGACGGGCGGCCGGTGTTGAAGCCGAATCAAGTACCGACTACGGAGGGCAATACCATTTGTCCACCGATCGAGGGCGCCACCAACTGGTTTTCGACGTCTTACAGTCCCGCGACCGGGTTTTACTACATTCAGGCGCTCGAAAAATGCGGTGTGTACACGAAGATCGACATGGAGTGGAAGGCCGGAAAGGGCTATATGGGCGGCACAACTCGCAACGTGCCCGGCGACAATTCGCTGAAGGTTTTGCGCGCGATCGACATCCACACCGGCGCCATCGCCTGGGAGCTGCCGGAACCGGGCCAGGCTGAATCGTGGGGCGGAGTGCTGGGTACGGCGGGCGGGCTGGTATTTTTCTGTGACGACAGCGGAGCTTTTGCGGCCGCCGACGCTCGCAGCGGGAAACGCCTATGGGAGTTTCAGGCCAACCGCCTGTGGAAGGCGTCACCGATGACTTATACATTCGACGGGAAGCAGTATGTGGCCGTAGCGTCCGGCCAGTCCATCATCGCATTCGGACTGGTGGATTGATCTGGTCCCCGGGCGGGACTTGAACCCGCACTCCCGGTGCCGGAAAAAGGATTTTAAGTCCTCTCACTTTTGTTTCTAAGTATATAAAGCAAAAAGCGTTACGTTTCGTAAATGTGAAACTGTGTAAGTTTCCGTGTAACTTTCGTCCTTTCCCGGATGTCTTTCGCCACGCATATCTTCTGGCATGAACCGTTGACAAAGCAGGTTTCGGGTATACAATCAAGTTAGTTATCTGACTAACTAAGGACTGGATGCTAAAGACGAAAACGGACAAACGATCGCGGCTGATTCAGACCGCCGTGAAATTGGCGTACCGGCATGGCTTCAGGACGACGAGTCTCGCCGATATCGCGGAAGCCGCCAAGGTTCCGGTGGGGAACGTTTACTACTACTTCAAGACGAAGGATGAGATC
>Ga0185299_10001649_pt1 | contig 40353 bp, 27 predicted proteins | sample PaiPotPPA55metaG_FD_128002 | JGI IMG/M metagenome (GOLD analysis project Ga0185299, IMG submission 128002) | Iron sulfur acid spring bacterial and archeal communities from Banff, Canada, to study Microbial Dark Matter (Phase II) - Paint Pots PPA... ...
GATGACGCGCGCTCCGGGCTGCAGTTTTCTGGCGGCGCTTCTCTATTCCCTCACCTCGCCGACGCAGCTCATTGTTCCGGACGCCGAATTCGCATGGCGCCACTTCTGGGATGCCCGGCGCCTGTACTTGGTCGCCGTCTGGGATGACACGCCCCACTTGACCGCGGTCGCTCTTTTGCCGATGGTAATCCTGTTCCTGACGCTCGCGATCCGGAAAAGGCGGCCCGTTTATTACGCCATCCTGGTGCTCCTGATCGTGCTGATGGCTCTGGCCAGTAATTTTGGACCAGTCGAGGTGCTGACTGCCGCTGTATGCCTGATCGCTGTTTTTCCCCGCAAGGATTATTCCCGCAATGCATTACTCGTGATCTCGATCGGCCTCGTGGCATACGCGATCGTTGCGCCATTTCTTCCGCCTTCCATGCTGATTGCCATTCGCAAAGCGTCGGCAAATGCCGAAGGGGGGTGGACCGCGGGCTCAGTGACCGCTCTGGGGATCGTGCTGCTGGGGTGGATCGTCCTTTGGCACGTCCTGGCGCGCTGGACCGCGGATTGGAGACTGCGTTTCTTCGCCCTCTTTGCGTACCTCACTAGCAGCGTGCCGGTCATCGCGTTCTATCTTCATCGCCAGTTCCTACCACAGCCCGGTCGCTACAAGCTGGAGATGGAGCTGGCCATCGCTCTGATTCTGGTCTTTGGAGTGCGATCGCTTTTTGAAAAGGCCCGGCTCTCGCTGAAAGTCGCGTTGCTGTTCTTGCTTTTGGCGCTGGCCGGCGAGCAGATCGCAAGTCACCGCCAGTTTGCGAAGAACATTCTCCAGCCCGCTGACGTTACTCAAACCATCGAATACCGCACCGCTACGTGGGCGAGTCAGAATTTGCCCGGCATCCGCGTCATGCTGCCCGGATCAATTGCGCAGTGGGCCACTAACTTTACGGATATCGGGCAGCTTTCTGGAAGCTCCTGGAGCCAGGCCTACAACCAAGCCCAGCAGCGAGGTCTCGTGAGTATATACAACGGAGGCGACACACCGCAGCAGGACGCCCGCGTTTCACTCGATTGGTTAGGAGCCTTTGGTGTCGGGGCTATTGCTGTGAGCGGTCCGAACAGCCAGGAATATTGGAAGCCTTTCACTCATCCGGCTAAGTTCGAGAGTCTTCTGCCGGTGCTGTGGCGCGCAGACGACGTGACCATCTACAAAGTGCCGCAACGGACGGCGTCGCTGGCGCACGTCGTGAATGAAACGGCTATCGTGAGCCACTCTCCCGCCGGACCGCGCGATACAGAAGAGATCGAGAAATATGTTGCCGCCTTGGATGACCCGTCGCTCCCGCCTGCGGATTTCCATTGGGCAGGGCCGAACAGCATTCAGGTCCGAACCATCGCCGATCCCGGACAGGCGATTTCGATTCAGGTCTCCTATCATCCGGGCTGGCATGCCAAGGCTGGAAATCGATCGGTGGATGTACACCGCGATGGTCTGGGCCTGATGTGGCTTCGACCCGATTGTTCCGGTCTTTGTGAGATTCAGCTCGATTACGACGGAGGCTGGGAGCTGCGGCTGTGCCGATACCTGAGCTACGCGGCCATCTGCGCGCTTCTGGTCGCGATCATTTGGCGCAGTGTCTCCCATGCCAGATTCTCACCTGGGCTGCCTTAAGAAGATCAGTAGACATTCATACTCCTGATGCGGCAGCCGATCTGATAAATCAGGCAATCGGCGCAGATTAGAAGCTTCCGCAAATCGGGAGCGACAGGGCCCGAGCTCCGGCGTCAGGTTGCCGCGCTGGAGGAATGCCTCAGCCGGATCGAGATCCTTTCCTGATAAGAATATGGCTGCCACCCAAATCCTGGTCGTCGAAGACCATGACCTTCAATCCAAGCTGGTCCGTTACCTGCTCGAAGAAGCCGGCCACGTTGTCCGAACCGCCGCCAACGCGGAAGAGGCGCTCGAAACTTTACAGTCGTTCTTTCCGGACCTTATCCTCATGGACCTCCAGCTACCCGGCATGGATGGACTGGACCTGACGCGCGTGCTCAGGCTCGACCCTATCCACGCCACTAGGCCCATCATCGCGCTGACCGCATACACCCATCCATCTGATCTCCAAAAAGCCCGCGAAGCTGGATGCAATGGCAAGATCTCGAAGCCCATCGATACCGCTACCTTCGCGCGCCGGATCGGCCGCTTCCTGAATCACAACCAGGACTCCGATGCTGATGTTCCATGTGACAGCCACGACCTGCTAGCCGAGCTCCGGAACAATTTCCTGGCTGAAGGACTGGACCAGGCCAGCAGGATTCTGAAAGATCTCAAATCGGATGCGGGCTGCTCCACCGAGCTGATTGAAAGGGTGCTGCACCGCTGGGCGGGGATGGCCGCGACCTTGGGCTTTCCTCAAATCTCTGATCAATCACGGATAATTGAGGCCTTGATCACCTCCGATAACCCTGAATACCGGGACGTCGAAAACGCTATCAAAATCGCTGTGCGCAGATTTGGTAGCGCCGCGCGCCAACAGCCGAAACTTCCGCTTGAACTGCTCGATGGCCTGTTGGGGATGCGAATTGGACTGGTAAATTGTTCCGATGAGGAAGAGAATCGGATCCGGAGTGTCGCCCGCCGCGCGAGTGCCGAAATTCTGATCGAACACATCACTTCCATCGAAAACCAGCCTGATTACAACGCGCTCATTGTCAATCAATGCGACTCTTCCGGCCGGCCTGCTCCTCAGGAGCCACAACTGTCCGTGCCAGCGGTCTTCATCCACTCCCGCGCCTCGCTGCCATCCCTTTCGAAGTTGCCTGCGCGCGCGTGCGATTTTCTATTCGCCCCCTGGGACGCCGAAGAACTTCTCATCCGCGTATGCCGGCTCATTGCGAAGACAGCGCCCCGCCATTCGGCCGCCGCCGAGCCGGATTCGAAGCGCCCTCGCGTTCTTATCGCCGACGATGATCCCGATTTAATTGCACTGGTCGCTGAGACATTGCGACAGCTTGATATGCACTGCGACATAGCTCGCAGCGGAGAACAAACACTGGAGGCCGTTCACCGCTGCCTGCCCGACGCAATCGTCCTGGATGTGAATATGCTCGATCTGGATGGTTTCGAGGTTCTCAAGAGGCTCCGCGGCAACTTGAACACCAGGCGAATACCAGTCCTTCTGCCGACCGCCCGAGGTCATCAAGAGGACATCGCCCGGGGCTTCGGGTCGGGAGCGGACGATTATGTCGTTAAGCCTTTCCAGCCGTTAGATCTCGTTAAACGAGTCGATAAGATGATTTCCGTCCACCGCCAAGCCCTGGCCTCCGCGTCGGGCGAACTCCCCTATCAAAAGCGCTGACATTGCCGTTAAGAAGAATATGTCGCAGCCACACCAGCCCCATCCTCAACAGGCCGAGATACTAGCGCGCCTTTCAGACGCAGCCAGCCCCGTTCTGGGTTGGTGCAAATGGAAAGCGCGGAAACCGTCGGCTCTGGTCGTGGATGATGACCCCGACATCCCGCCGCTGGTCGAACTCGCCCTCGAACGCTATACGATTTCGAGCGACCACACTACCGATGGCGCCAGCGCTATGGCGCGGCTGCGCTCCGGCATTTACGACCTGCTGATCCTGGACCTTGGCTTGGCGGGGCTCACTGGATTCGACATTCTCCAAGCTCTAAAAAAAGACTCGAGACTCCGTGAAATACCGGTCATCGTACTCACGGGCAACGATAGCGAGGAAGCTCTGGCCCGCAGCTTCGGTTACGGAGCCGACGATTTTGTGCTGAAGCCCTTCAAGTCAACCGAACTGGGCATGCGCGCTTACCGCCTGCTTTATCCATTGACTACCCGCTAGCAATCTCCTAGTTCGACACTGCAATCAACGGATTATTCGAGTTTTGTCCTGCGATCGTAATCACCACCGGGTGATCCCCGGCCGCTACCTTCGGCACCGCAAAATTCGCCTGATATAGCCCGATAGAACCGGGCGTCAAGCCCAGATAGTTGACGGTCGCAGCCACCCCGCTTACCTTCACGGCGTAGTCTCCAGAGACTGGCGAAAGCCCGTTAGGCGTGGGAGCCCCGGTAACCAAGGGACCCGCGGCAGTCACCGGCCCGCCACCAGTGAAGTACGCCACCAGAATATCGCCCACCTTGGCTGGCGAAGTCGGAGAATTCACGCTTCCATCCTGATTCACCACCACCGCCCGATTATTCCCGTACACCACGATACCCGGCGTTCCCGTGGCCGGGATAGTGACAGCCACCGCATTGCTGCTGGAGGAGCCATTCTTCACAATCACCGTCGCTACGCCCGGTTCGATATCCTCGGGCATTTGCGCGTTGATCTGGCTCCCGGATACGTAAAACAGCGGCGCCAGCTCCCCGTTGATTGTCACCGTTGTGGTAAGCAGAGTCGCAGGCAGCGGGACCAAGGTGGCCTGCCCTACCTGGGTCGCCAAATTCACTCCGAAAATCGAAAAGACGCTGCCCGCCGGCGTCTCGTTAGGAAGGAAACTCCCCGCATTCACCACCGCCTGCCCGGGGTTGACGGATGCCGCGCGACCGGCCACCGTAAAGAGCAACTGCGGGTTAGAAGCAACCCATTCAAAATTGCCCGCGGCCGCCCCAATAATCGACACTGTCCCAGCATACTTGTTATTCGCGGTATCGGTAAGAGTAAGGGAGCCAAGGCACGCTGAGCTAACCGAATAAGTTCCAGTTGCTGATACATTGACCGTCGGCGTGTTCGACGCCTGGGTCCAATTGGCGGTCACATCCCCTTGACCATCGAACTGCAGTTCACCCGCGATGTCGACCACCCCCGTAGTGGAGGCCCCGGCAAGCGAGTTGCCCGTTCCACTGAAAGGAAACTCGCCCGACAGCGTGCTGACAGCGCAGGCGCTCGGCTGCACATTGCCGCCTCCGTTGTAGGCGTAGTTGGAATCTGTCCCCACCAGCTGGAATGCCCGGGCCTGCTGGTTTGTCGCATTGACGGAAAAAGCTACCAGCGTGAAGGTAGCCGTATCTCCGCTGGTGATGCTGATCGATCCCTGGCAATTGGATTGGAGAGTGTACGTCCCTGAGTACATCACCTGCGTTCCGAAAGCCTGGCTTCCGTTGACAGCGTTGGATGTCAGGGAGAAGGTTACCTTGCTTGTTCCGTCGAACACCGCTGCGCCAGCCGCTGCCAGGATTTTCGTGGGGATACCTCCTGGAGCCAGGCGCCCATTCATTGTCAACTCATAGGTCCCGTTCAGCGTTGAAGCCGAGCAAGTTCCTCCGGTGGTGGCCTGCGCGGCCGCACCGTTTCCGTCGAAAACCAATTGTGGGCTTGAGACGGCCAGAGCAAAGTTCGGCGCGGTCGAATAGATGCTGATGGAGACCGCATATTTATTGTTCTGGGAATCTGTAAGCGTGGCTGAGGCTCCGCAGGTGGCGTTCACGGTGTAGGTTCCCATGGCCGTGACGTTAGTGGTGGCCAGGTTCGCCACTTGGGTCCAATTCGCGGTTACATTGCCTTGCCCGTCGAATTGAAGCACACCAACCACATCCAGAACAGCCGTCACAGACGCGCCCGTAAGACCGCTGCCATTAGCGTTGAATTCGTGTACACCCGTTAATGTCGACGGGCAGGTAGCCGGCTGTGCGTTGCCGGTCCCGTTATAGGCATAGGTGGCGTCCGATCCGATCACCGCGAATGCCTTGCCTTCGTTGTAAGATTCCAGCGTAAACGTGCCGGTATCTCCGGTGGTAATACTGATCGATCCCAGACAATTTGATTGCAAGCTGTAAGATCCTGAATACACCAGCGCCGTTCCGAAAGCCTGGCTGGTAGTGACGGTGTTGGCGGTCATTGTCCATGTGACTTTGCTGAGCCCGTCGAAAGCCGCGGTGCCGACCGCCTGGAATAGTTTCGACGTTGTTCCCGTAGACGTGACCTGGCGGCCACTCAGAATAAATTCATAGGTCCCGTTCAGAGCCGACGAAGTGCAGGTGCTGCTGCCAATAGTGGTCTGTGCAAGAACCGGCGCAGCCAGGCAGAAAGAGATCAGGATTGTTGTATGTAGTCGCGTCATCGTTGGGTTGGTCTCCTAAACAATATACCTACTGGGTCTTGCTCACGCGATTCAGGCTCGACCGCGCCGTGTTCTTGTAGACTTTGCCGCCCTTCATCACGAACACCACATTGCGCACGGCCGTGATGTCTTCCAGCGGATTGCCGGCCACCGCCACCAGGTCGGCCTCCATGCCCGGGGCGATGCTCCCGATTCTGTCGCCCAACCGCAGCGACTCGGCCGCTAGCGACGTTCCGCTTATAATCGCTTCCATAGCGGGTTGGCCGCCGTCGCGCACGCGGTAAATGAACTCCTCGGCGTTGCGCCCGTGCGATCCGGCCACCGCATCCGTCCCGAGCACGATCTTCAAGTGATGCGCCCGTGCGCGCTTCAGGACGTCGGCCATCATGGGAATACCTTTCTGCATGTAGGCAAAACCTTCCTCGTTGTAGTTGCCGATGCCCAGAAACTTGGGCTTGTTTTCCAGGTAGTTGTGGAGCACCAGGAAATTCGGATCGAAATAAGCGCCGTGGTCGGCTATGAGCTGCAATGTCGCGTCGTCCAAAAACGCCCCGTGCTCGATCGACGTGCAGCCGGCCAGCACCGCGGCTCTTGCGCCCCCTGCCGCGTGCGCGTGCACTACGGACCGCAGCCCCAGCTTGGTCGCCTCGCTGCAGGTCGCCTGTATCTGCTCATCGGTCATGGTCTGTTTACCACCGTCGCGGATGCTCGCGGTGGCGAATAGCTTGATCACGTCGGCGCCATCGGCCTTCATCTTGTCGACATAGGCGCGAATCTTGTCCGGATCCCCTGTGTTCTCGGTGACCGCCCGAAGGGAAGTGAGAATGCGCGGACCCGGCAGCACGCCGCGATTAATCAAATCGCGCAGGTCTTTATCCACCTCTTGGCCGACGCTCTGGATGGTTGTAAAGCCGCCCATCAACGTCGCATAAACGTTGGCTTCCGCGTATAGCGCCGAAGCCGCCGGCGTTTCGATGCTGCCACGTCCACCCTGTTCCAGCCGATTCTCGCGATTGAAATACCAACCCGGATGCGTGTGCGTGTCGATCCAGCCCGGCATCACCGTCAGGCCGCTCAGGTCGTAAGCCGCGTTGCCGCCCGCGTCGGCGACTCGCGAAATCTTGCTTCCTTCAATCGCGATTTCTTTGTTCTTCAGGACGCCGCCCTTACCGTCCAGGAGCGTGGTGGTCTTCATCAAGATGGGCTGGGCGAGAGAAACGGCGGCACAGGCGCCGAGCAGGAAAGCAGCGACAGCATTCTTCATAGAGGCTCTAGTAGAGCCGAGTATACAATGACTCCCGGGCCGCAGTAATTCCCGGGCCGTGACTAATTCTCGGGTCGTTAGTAATTACGGCGTCACGTAGATGGTGTTCCCGCGGCGTATGGTCCCGGTCGCATCCAAGAGGCTGTTTATACCATCGATGCTGATATACACGCTGACGGCGCCCGGAGGAACATTGGCCGGAACTTTGGCATTGACCTGCCACAGCCCCACAAAACCCGGCGCGAGGCCCGAAAACTGAGTGTCGCTGGTGGCCACCTGGGTAGCATTGATAAAGACCAGGGGCAGCGGCGCTGTGATGAGTGGGCTGGAGGGCGCCGGTTGGCCGTCGGGAGGCATTCCGTTGATCACGCCTTGACCCGTACCGTACAGAGAAATATACGTGCCGGCTTTGGCGGGATGACCGCCGTCGTTGATTGTACCGTCTTGATTAATCGCCAGGACCGGGCCGGAACCCGTGGCATTGACAGTGAATAAGCCGGGAGATACGGCGTCGATCCGGAACAACCAGCTTGCCAGCACTTGGCCGGTCGAAGCTTTCAGCACCTGGATTTCCTGACTATCGCCCACTGGAGTAGCGCCGGGCACTTGGAAGTTGATCTGGCTGGGCGAAACATACAGCAGCGGTGCCGGAAGTCCGGCCACCGTAACCTGAACGTCGCCTAGCGTGGTTGGCACCGGAATGCTGCTATTGACGACCGTCTGGTTGCCGAAGCTTTGGCCCGGAAACGCGAAGATGCTCGATAGCATTCCCGGAGAGAAGCGCTGGAAATAATTGGCGGCGTTTCCCGAAAGTCGTTGCGGCACGCCGCCGGCCGAGCTGGTGTAGTCGATGGCCGGATAGTAGAACGACACACGGTTTGTCCCGTTTTCGGCGATTACCGGATTGCTGAAAGGATCAACCGCGACGGAGATGGGGTTGAAAACCGGGTTGATCACACCGTTGGGAGCCGGGTTGTTGATGACGTTGGAATATTTCGGATAGCGCAAGACCTGGTTGTTATTGGTGTCGGTCACCCAGATACCGTCGGTGGCCAGGTCTACAAAAACGTCGTATGGATTGTTCAGCCCGGTAATAGAGAATAGCAGCGGCGGGTTGTTACCCGAGACTGGGACGTTGGGTAGAATCGCGATCCGGTTATTGCCGCTGTCGGCCACGTATAACTGGTCGTCGGCGTCGATCGTGATGCCGCGCGGGAAACGAAATATGCCGGCTGAGCCCGAGATGAAATCTTTTTGCCCAATAACATTGCTCGCCGCCGCGCCCGTCTGAAAATCTCCACCTTTGGGTTTCCGGAAGAACAGCACCCGGTTGGCGGTGACATCGGACACCACCAGGTCGCCCTCGTTAGTGAACGCCAAGCCGTACGCGCTGGCCATGGTCGACTGGCTGAGATCCTTGATCGGCTGCCCATAGAAGCTCGGCTGTCCCAGAACCAGGTTGGCCTGCGGCGGCGCGCCCGTGGGTGCCTGGGTGAACGGAGCGGGAAAGCGGAGCACGCGCGCGTTGCACCCGTCTGCCACATAAAGATTGCTGTTCGAATCGACGGCCAGGCCTTCTGGCGAACACAATCCTTGATTGTTGGCTTGCGTCGAGAGATTGCTGGGCCAGTTTACCAGCGCTGTGAAGAAGTCAGGTTGGCCGATCACCATGTCGGCCTTGGTATACGCGTTCACTTGCCGGTAATCCATAAAACCGAGCACCCGATTATTCAAAGGGTCGGCGACATACAGATGTGGGGGATTCGAGAGCCCATCGATCACCGCGGAGCCGCCCGATATGAAACCGAATTCACGGCCCTCAATCAGGTTGATCGAGTTGTATTGGAAATCATCTTGGCCTAAGAGTCGGTTGGCGGTGCTACTCAATGTTCCACCCGACAGCTGCGGGAATACCAGAACGCGACTGTTGGCGGAGTCGGCGACGAACAAATCCGTGCCTACAAATGCTCCAGTGACCGGCTGATTCAGGCTGGTTGCGTCCGGTTTCGCCTGATTGCGATTCGGTTGGCCGCTGATAAAATCGAGCTGTCCGATCACTACGTTGGCGGGCGGTGAAAAAGCGGTGGTCTCTGGTGCCCATTGATCGAACGGGAGATAACCCAAAATCCTCGAGTAGCCGGTATCGACAACATACGGATTGCTGCCGACGAAGAACACGCCTTGCGGAGGATGAGCGCCGAGGCTATCGACAAAACCCAGCGTGCTGGCGCTAATCGCGGGAGGCGTCGGTTGCTGCTGGGTGGGCAGCACGACGCCCATAATTCGGGAAGCCAGTTGCCCGCTCGAAAAAGGAGGAGCATAAACCAGCACCCTGTTGGCGTCGTCGACGACGAACAAACGGCCTTTGGGATCGAATGCCAGTCCCGAGGGCTGTAACAGATAATTCTTCTGGGTCGGATCTAAAGTGGTCGGCAGCGCAACGGTCGTGAAGTCGCTGTGCCCGAGTACCAGGTCGGCGGCCGGATCGTAAGGGGCGCCGCTTGCCAGCGCGCTCGGGGGATAGCGCAGCACGCGATTATTGCCGGGATCCGACACCCATAGATTCCCGGAGGTGTCGAATGCGATGCCGGCTCTTAAGGCTCCGGAACTGCCTGCCAGCGCCAGTGTGGTTCGGCTGGGCGCGGACTGCCCTTGATTTGCGGAGCCGCCGCTCGTGATCTTCTGGCCAAGAATGAGATCGACCGGCAGTAGAGAGCCCGTCTGCGAAAACGGCGTCGGATATCGGAGGATGCGGTTGTTCCCTGCATCGATGACGTACAGGTTACCGCTCGCATCCACCGTGGCGCCGACCGGTTGAAATAATCCGGTGCTCAGGTTCGAGCTGCTCACCGCTGGCCCCTGGGGGGCGGTGGATAGAAGATCGCGCTGTCCTATCACCAGGTCGGCCACCGGCGCGCCCTTGGTAAATGCGGATGCGTTTTTCCAGGCCAGAACGCGATTGTTTACGGCATCCACCACGTACAGGATAGGCGGGCTGACGGACGTATCGAGCGCGACGGATTGGGGTAGGTCGAACTCTCGCCCTTCCACCAGGTTAACGGCGGTGGCAGTAATCAGCCCCTGCTGCTGCAATACCGGTTGTCCCACGATCCGCGATGGCCACAAATTAAATTGTGTCTGGGCCTCCAGATACTGCGCGGCCGCAATAAAGACAGTACTAAATACAATAGATTGAATATGTTTCATCTGATCTCAAGAACCCCGAGACGCGCGCGGGAACACGCCCTGTCTATAGATAACATAGATCAGCCGGGGCGCGGAATAGAACTATTACTTAGTTAGTTTCTTCAGATGGAAATAGACTAACGAGATCGGTAGGCCGACCACATTAAAGTAACAGCCTTCGATGCGATCTATAAACTTCGACGCCAGCCCCTGGATTCCATAAGCGCCGGCCTTGTCCATCGGTTCGCCGCTGGCGGCATAGTCCGCTAGTTCGCGCTCGGCTATCGAAACGAAGCGGACCTTAGTCACTGCGGCGTCGATTATCTTCCTATCCTCCGTGCGCAGGCAGATGCCCGTGATCACCTGATGCTCTTGTCCCGACAGTAAGCGCAGCATGCGCAGGGCGTCGGCTTGATCGCGCGGTTTCTCCAGGATGTGTTCCTGGAGGACTACGACTGTGTCGGCGGCCAGGACGATTTCATCCGGCTCCATCGGGACGGAAAAAGCTTTCTCTTCGGCGAGCCGCCGGACATAGTCGAAGGGGCGTTCGTCGGGCCGGCGTTGTTCGCTGATTTCAGGCGCTCTGGTCACATAAGAAACGCCCGCCGCCGTGAGGATCTCCCTGCGCCGCGGTGAGTTGGATGCGAGCACTAGCATAATAAGGGACAGCTACACTCAAATATTATGCGCGTGGCAGTGCTCGGACGAGGGTTCATGGGAAGAACGCACCTCAAAGCCCTGAGCGAGATCCCCGACGTCGAGGTTGCGGCCGAGCGCGAGATCACCCAAGTTATCGCGGACCCCGATATCGACGCCGTCGACATTTGTCTCCCAACCAGCCTGCACGCGCCCGTCGCGCTCCAAGCCTTGCAGGCCGGCAAGCACGTTCTGGTCGAAAAGCCCATGGCGCTGGATGTTGAAACGTCGCGGCAAATGATCGAAGCAGCGACAAAGCATGAGCGCGTGCTTATGGTAGCCCAAGTCCTGCGCTTCTTTCCGGCATACCTGGCGTTAGGCGAGATTCTTGCCTCCGGGCGGATTGGCTTGCCGCGCTCGGCAATGTTCCGGCGGCGCTGCGGAGCCCCTGCGTGGGGCGCTTGGCTTACTGATCCCAAGCAGAGCGGCGGAGGGGTCTTCGACTTACTCATTCACGACATCGACCTGTGCCTGCATCTGTTCGGGAAACCCGAAACAGTATCGGCCACCGGCTATGAAGCGCTCGCCGATGGCGTGGACATCATCACCGCTGAACTCAATTACGACAGATGGACCGCCGTCATAACGGGCGGTTGGCACCATCCTAAGTCGTATCCATTTTCGATGGAGTATACGGTGGTCGCCGAGAAAGGCACGCTGGACTACAGCTCGCTGGGGCGCCCGCCAACGCTATACCGCGCCGATGGCGAAATGGAGATGCTCCCCCTGCGAGAACAGGATGGCTATCGCGCCGAGATCGAATATTTTCTGGATTGCTGCCGGCGCGGCGAAAGTGCCAACCTATGCCCGCCTGAGGAGTCCGCCGATGCGGTCGCCCTGGCGCTATGCATTCTCGAAGCACGACAACGAAACGGAGAGAAGATTCGGTGCCAACTTTGACTGAGCGCGAAATCGGAGTGATGTTCTGGGCCGGCCGCGACAATCTGCAGGAAATCGCGTCGCTGGGCGTCCGTTGCGGACAGTTGGGGATTCCAGGCGATCTGGATCTAAACGTCGGCGTGGCGCGCGAGTGGAAATCGGCCTTGGAGCGGGCCGGGTTCGCTGTGGTCACCGTGTTTGCGGCCTACCAAGGCGAAGACTACGCCGACATCCCAACCGTGCAGCGCACTGTTGGATTCATCCCGCACGAAACGCGAGAGGAACGTGAGCACCGAACCTACCAAGTCAGCGACTTTGCTGCAGCGATCGGCGTCGGCAGCATCGCCACCCACGTCGGATTCATTCCGGAAGACGCCACGCATCCCGATTACATTACTGTGCGCGAGATGGTTCGGCGCGTCGCCGATCATGCAGCTGGCCAAGGGCAGACCTTCGCGCTCGAGACTGGGCAAGAGCCGGCACACGTGCTCCAGCGGTTCTTCCAAGACGTCAGCAGGCCGAACATCGGCATCAACTTCGACCCCGCTAACATGATTCTTTACGGCACAGGTGATCCGATCGAAGCACTGAGCACGCTTGGGCCGCTGGTTTTATCGGTCCATGTGAAGGATGGCGATTGGCCGCCTCGGGATCATCCACAGGCGCTCGGTAAAGAGAGACCTCTCGGGCAGGGCAGCGTCGGTATTCCGCGCTTCGTCAAAAAGCTCAAGGAAATTGGTTTTAATGGTCCGCTAAACATCGAGCGGGAAGCAGAGAATCAGCAGGAACGCATCGCGGATATCCGCAACGCCGTGGTCTATTTAAAAAATCTGACTACTTCGGCTTAACGTCGACCTTAACCTGCGCAGTGGTCCAGCAGCACTGGAACCCCCGGCCGCCTTCACCCGACCAATCGTTAGCGGCGACCTCGATGATGTAGTCACCCGGCTCGCTGAACGTCGCGGTGGTCGTCGCTTTGCCCATAAAGTTTGCCGGCGGCGGCGCCTTCCACTCAGCCTTTTCTGCCGGCGGTTTGTTCTTGTCGAATGTCACCGTGCCGGGCCCCCGGAACTTGGTCCAGGTCAGCGCCGCGGCGGGAGTCTTGGGCGCATTGAGCGCGCCTACCGGCACCTTGGCGTCATCCGATACCCAGACTGTAAGTGGAAGCGGCTCGCCCACCGTTGCTGTAAGCGACTTGGCGGACCCGTGCGGAGGGCCTTGCAACGTGGACGCGCCGTCGTCAAAACTGATCACCGGTGGAGTGTTGTTTTCCGCATCCACGAACGGCGCCACCACCCATAGAGGATCGATATCCACCGGAATCGTATTGGTCTTGCCATTGACGGTGATCGACCAGGTAAGCCTCTTATCTCCGAAATCCTTGGGCACCGTGATGGTGAAGACCCCCCATTGCCGGCCCGGCAAGAAGTGCGTGGGCTGTCCTTGATCGGGTCCGCCGGGTTCGATCTTATTGTTCGGGCCGACCGGAATATCGAGATCCTGTTTTAGATTCCGATTGTAGTACCCGATCAGGATATTGGCGGTGCCGTCCGGATTCTTATACCAACCTTCGAAAGCACCCGTCACGCCTTGCCCCGAATCGTGCTTGGGTTCGAGCGGCAACTGCCCAAAGAGGACGCCGCTGGAAAGGATGAAGGCGGCAGACGTAGCCGCCATTCTCCATCGAATTGCTTGCATATTACTGCCGGTTAGACGCGGTGGCCGAGCGCTGCGGCTTGTGCGTGGCGGCCCATTCCTTGTAGTCTTCATCGCTGATGTAGGTCACATTTACCCAGGCGTGCGCCATCTCATCCACCGTGCGATCGCCCCATCCTACCCACTGGTTCGGATCCGGATTGTTGCGATTCGCGGTGGTGTTGTCGTGCCACGCCGTCACATGAATAATGGTGCCCTTGGGTAGCACCGGCGCTGCATCGTCGGTGTAGATGTAATTGTTCATCCAGTTGAAGTTGAAATGATCGACGTAGCTGATCATCTGCGTAGTGCCGTCCGGCAGAATGGCTTCGAGAGCCATGGCTTTGCCTCGCAGGTGCATGTGCGGCTGGAAGTTGCCCAGAATGGCCGGCGCCTTCAGAACATGGAAGCCCTGGGTCTCTTTGATCGTGTTGGGTTGTATGTCCAGACGCGTGCCGACATTTGAGGTCGCTTGGAAACCAGTCAAGTAAGTCCGGTATTTCGGCTTTTCGTCCTTCGGATAGAGCCACACGGCCAGTTCCACGTGATCGCGAATCGTCTCGCCGACGGCATGATAGTGGATGTCCCACCAGATCTTCGCGCCTGGCAGCAGCAGCTTGCCGGTGTTAGGCCGATAGATGTCACCGGTCTTCCCGACTGCCCATTCCATCAGAACTCCGCCCTGCGCCGCACCCGGACCAGCGTCGTCATCGGGACCGTTCTTCGCGGCTGGATCGGTATCGTTCTGGATAAGATGAGCCAGCGCGTGATGTGTGATCTTGCGGCCGGCCGGTGTCCCCGGGCGCATCTCGACTGCTTTCACCCAGCGAGGCTCAGTCAGGTTCAGATCGACTGTCGGCTTCCACCATTGGTCCTGGCTGACGGCCTGCATCGTATACGGATCCGACTTGATGATCATGTCGGGCGGGCGGCCGTACACCTTCTCGAGCTGCCAGGTGTTGTCATCGGCGAACTTCTTCGGTGGCGGCATGTCTTTTAAGTCGCCTTGCGGCGCGCCTGCGTCCACCCAGCGTGCGATCGTTTCCACTTGCTCGTCGCTCAGTGACCGATCGTTCTGGAAGTGTTGGACGCCCACCGTCTTGTCGAGATGCCAAGGCGGCATTTGGTGCGTCACAACGCGTTCCTTGATAGATCGCGCCCACGGCCGCGTCTCTTCGTACGTCACCAGCGACATCGGCGCCATCGAATCCTTGCGATGGCAGTCCTGACATTTTTCCTGGAAGATCGGTACGATGTCCTTGGTGAAGGTCACCGGTTTATTGGCCGCTCCCGCGACGGTGCTGGCCGGCTCGCCAGCAATTAGTACGACACCGCTTGCCAGCACGCCTACTCCAATGCTGCGCAACATTAGACGCTGCAACTTGGCATCGATCATAGCCCGCTCCTTGAATCCTCTGCTGGTTTAAACCACCTGTATATATGTTACTCGAAATTGAATTAATTTTACAGTCCGACCGGTCGGATGGCCAAACATTGGACTCGTCCCGTAGCGCACGCCTTTTGCGTGGCGCGTTGGCATTCGTGCCGACGCCTGTCTACTTCGCCGCCGTGTGAGTCACCCCCGCGTCTTCCCGTAAGAACTTCAGTAGCGCGGCATTGAATACCTCGGGCGCTTGTATATGCGGGACGTGGCCCAAGCCCGGCAGCAGAGCCAATTCCGCGCCTGGAATCGTATCGGCGATATGCTTGGCGCGTTCCGGAAAGTCCGGACCGTCCTTGTCGCCGCCCAGCACCAGCGCTTTCACCTTGATCTTCGCCCAGTCGTAGACCACCGGATCAAGATAAGTGATCTGCTGCAGGATCGCGCGCACCATGGCGAATCGTGGCCAGTCGCTACTGAGCGTCGGTGCATAGAGGATGCGGACGTATTGCTCATAATCGGGCTTCCACGCGCCTGGCGTCGGGAAGTAGCGATGAATCGTCGCGGAGAATTGCTGATAGAGCTGATCGTGCGAGGCTTCGACCATCCGTTTGTAGCCCTCGTCGGCGGTATGCCAAGGCTGCTGATACCGCACATCGGTGAGTCCGATCGGATTGTAGATCACCACGCGCTCGGTAATGTCGGGATATGAGGCGGCAAACCGCGCAGCCAGCATCCCACCCATGGAGTGCCCGATGATGACAGCCTTCGTGACACCCAGCGACTCGAGCAATTTGTGGCTGTTGTAGGCCATATCGTTAAAGTTGTACGGGATGATGGGCTTCGAAGATCGGCCGAAACCGATCTGATCCGGCACCACCACGCGGAAGCCTTCTTTACGCAGTAGCTCGATCGGTCCGGAGAAGTAGAATCCTCCAAAGTTCATGCCGTGAAACAATACCGCGGTGCGGCCGTTGGCTTGGCCGGCCGGCGGGACATCCATGTATGCCAGGCGGACGTCCTGGCCGTAGAGTGTGAGCGGCAGGAACTGCACCGGATATGGATAGGCGATCTCTTCATAGGTGATGCTGCCGGGCTTGACGTCGGTGGGCGCGTGAACCATCGCCGTGGAAGCTTGATTTCTTTCCTGAGCCGGCGCGGTAGCGGCAGCCCAACAGCTCAAAACCGCAATGAGGACAAATATTTTTGTCATATGCAGAAGACCTCCGTGCCCCATCATAAACCATGGTACGTGCGAGGAACCCCGGCATAATCGCAATTCGGGGGCGAAGGCGCGCTATTTGCTCGTCGCCGGGGCTTCGGCGTTGTTGATATCCTGGACGGCTTTCCATGCCCCGTCAGCTTCTTTGCGAAAGATTGTGACGAACCGGCCCTTCTCCGTGACCGCCTTCTTGCTTCCCGGATCGGTGGCAATGAGCACATAAGTTCCACGCGTGTAGCCTAGATCGCCGCCCTTCGAGACTTCCACCTGCACTGGCTGCAATGCTAGCGACCAGTTCGGATCGGCCAGGGCATCCTTCAACCCCTTGCCGATAGCGCCCTTGCCAGTCATCACCGGAGAATTCGGGATCATGAGGCTTCCGTCATCTGTGTAGTGCGCGGCAATGCGGTCCGCATCCTTGCCACCCCAGTCCTTGACGAAGGCAGCCACCTCGCCTTCGCGCAGGGCCCGGGCATCCGCCTCGCGGCTATCGGTTGCCGGCGACTGCGAGCAACCGGTCATAATCAGAAATCCCAAAGTGCAGAATATGGACGAGTGGCGCTTCATTTGATTTTCTTCCGGGTAGCAGTCTTTACATGCTACCGAACTGGCGGCCGCGCCGCTGCGTCTTAATCGGGCTCGGCGCTATAATGCCGCATTAGTGGTTTCGTTACCGCGTTCGATTCCGCGACTCTTCAACACTCTCCTGTTCCTCGCTTTTTGTTGCCCAGCCTGGTGCCAGGTCATCACCTCCATCGCAGGCACGGACTGGCTCTTCCCCGGCGATGGCAGCATCGCAATCCATGCTCCGATAGGTGGCTCCCTGGGACTCGACGTCGCCGCCGGACCCGCTGGCAGCTTTTACATCGCTGATGTGGACAACCAAATGGTGATGAGCGTCGGTGCGGACGGCATTTTGCACGTCGTCGCCGGCAACGGTTTCGTCGGTCATTGGGGCGACGGTGGGTTGGCTGTGAACGCCGCTCTGTTCAATGCCAATGGCGTGGCGGTAGACGCCGCGGGCAATGTTTATATCGCTGAATACGGTGGCAAGAATTATGGCGGCACGATCCGCATGGTCACCCCCGACGGAAATATCAACACCATCGCGGGCACGGGCGCATTCGGATCCGCAGGCGATGGCGGACCGGCCACATTGGCGATACTCAATCGTCCGTTCGACGTCGCGGTCGATGCGAGCGGCAGTGTGTATTTCACCGAGCAAGGCAGCAGCCGGATTCGAAAGTTTACGCCCGGCGGCTCCATCAGCACCATTGCCGGAGGTGGACAAATCACCGGTAGCAAGGCCGATGGCGGCCAGGCAACCAACGCCGCGCTCGGTGGATTGACGCGGCTGGCGGTGGACGCGGGCGGCAACGTCTATTTCATTGACAATGATTTGACGGTGCGCAAAGTGACGCCGGGCGGTATTCTTTCGACCGTTGCCGGAGGCGGCCAGTCGACCGCCGATGGCGTTGCCGCAACCCAAGCTCTAATTTTGCCGGCCGGAATCGCCGTCGATGCGGCAGCGAATCTTTACGTCGCCGATTACTACGCTAGTTCGATTCGCAAAGTGACCAACGGCGTCATTTCCACCATCGCGGGCGGTGGGCGGGGCTTCATGGGCGATGGCGGTCCCGCGTTAATGGCATCTTTCAACTTTCCGGTAGGCGCCGTGGCGGTAGATGCCAGCGGCGATGTGTTTGTTGCCGACAACGAGAATCTGAGGATTCGCGAAGTCAGCGCCGGCCTCGTCCAAACCGTAGCTGGGAATGGACTGTATCGTCTGGCGGGCAATGGCGGGCCAGCGTCCAGCGCCACGATCTACTACGCCGAGGGAGTCCGGACCGATCCCGCCGGGAACATCTATTTCACCGAAGGCACTCTAAACCGCGTGCGCAAGATTGCGGCCGATGGGACGATTTCGATCTTCGCCGGGAATGGTCTCTTCGGATACGCCGGAGACAATGGTCCTGCGACTTCAGCGCGCCTGGCGTTTCCGGCGTTCCTAGCCACGGATATCACCGGCAACGTATATGTCTCCGATGCCATTAATAATGTGATCCGCAAGATTGACACTAATCAAATCATTACGACCATCGCAGGTATCGGGTTTTCGGGCTACACGGGCGACACAGGACCGGCCAAGCAAGCCAGGTTGTACCAGCCTGCGGGTCTCGACCTCGATGGCGAAGGCGACCTCTGGTTCGCCGACAGCTTAAACAACGCGATTCGTGTGATTCCGCCGAGCGGCGACATATTTACGGCTGCAGGGAACGGCGCCGCCGGTTTTTCGGGCGATGGCGGTTTGTCGTCCACGGCCCAGCTCAATTTCCCGCAAGGACTACGCATTTTCGCCCCCGGGACCACCGAGGAGTCGCTCTACTTCAGCGACACCGGAAACAATCGGGTGCGGCGCATCCGTTTCATCAACAGCCAATACGTCATCGATACCGTTGCGGGCACCGGCAAGGCTGCCTACTCTGGCGACGGTGGCCAGGCGGCCAGTGCATCGCTGAACCAGCCGGTAGGACTTGCCTTCGACTCCTCGGGAGTTTTATATATCGCGGACCGCGGCAACTCAGTAGTGCGGGCAGTGACCCCTCAGGGCGTGATCAGCACGGTGGTCGGGAACGGCCTCTACAGCTTCAGCGGCGATGGCGGGCCCGCGCAAAAGGCATCGCTCGAAGGACCTTTCGATCTGACGTTCGATAAGAGTGGAAATCTACTGATAACGGATTTGTATACGAACCGGATTCGCGAGGTCTTGACGACTAAGCCTTCGGTGCAGGCCAATCCAGGCTCATTAGCGTTCACGGCTCCGGCTGGTTCGCGCACAGTTCAGCAGACCATTTCCGTGACCGGCTCGATTCCGAATTTCGTCTTCGGCGCGGCAGTGGCCAGCGGCAGCAGTTGGCTGAGCGTGACGCCGATATCGGCGAATGCCCCCGCCGGCATTCAAGTGACCGCCGATCCATCGGGGCTCGCGCCCGGACCATATAGCGGGACGGTAAACATCCTGGCTCCCAACGAAAATCCGCCGCTAATCTCAGTTCCGGTGACCTTCACCGTGACCCAGCCAGGGGCTCCGAGCGTGGCCGTGATGCCCACGGCGCTCCGCTTCCAATTCGTCGCGGGCGCGGCCGCATCATCACGGACCTTGTCGATCTCGAACGCGGGCGGCGGATCCCTGCCATTGAGCGTCCGAACCTCAACCACCATGGGCACCTGGCTTTCGGCCAGCGCTGCCGGCGTGAACGTCGGAGCATTCGGCGCAACACAGATTCAGATTCAGTCCAATCCGGCGGGCCTGGGGCCCGGCGCTTATTCCGGCACGATTACGATCGCCAGCACTAATCCGCCTCAGAGCGTTCTGGTTCCGGTCACGATGATCGTGACGGCGGTGCCGCAAACGATTCTCATCCCCCAAAACGGGTTGACGTTTTTCGCGGTGCAATCGGGCGGTCTGCCCCCTCCGCAGACCTTCAACATTCTCAACGCGGGCCAGGGGCAGATGAGTTGGAACACCTCGGTCTCGACCTTGTCCGGGGGCGATTGGCTGGCCGCGTTTCCCACCAATGGCGTAACCGACGCATCCTCTCCGAGCGTTCCCCCGCAGATTCGCGTGAACGTCGTCCCCGGCACGCTGACGGCCGGGATCTATTATGGATCGGTGAAAGTGACATCGCCGGGGGCGAGCAACAGCTCGCAATTCGTGTCGGTTGTGCTAAACCTGTTGCCGCCCGGGAGCAATATTGGGCCGTTAGTACAGCCGGCCGGAATGATTTTCGTGGCGTCGGCCAACGGCGAGTCGCCCTCCTCGCAGACGGTGTTGCTGCAGAGTCTGAACACTGCGCCGCTGACCTTCACTTCTGGAACAAGCACATCTTCGGGCGGGAATTGGTTGACGGTATTGCCGCCTGGCGGGACGCTGACCGCGGGCCAACCGGCGGCGATCGTAGTGCAGCCGCAACTGGGTGGGCTGTCGCCGGGCGTCTACCAAGGTACGCTCACCTTGTCGTTCTCCGATGGCAGCATGCGCAGCGTCACAATCGTTTTTGTAGTGACGGCCGGTGCGCTGGGCGGGCCAGTTAACCAGCCGGCCGTTGATGCACCCGCCGCGGCCTGTCCGAGCCTCCTGAAGGTGGTGTTCACCGCGCTCTCGACTGGAACCAGCGTTTCGGTCGGGTTCCCAGGTCAAGTCACGGTGAAGGTGGTGGACGACTGCGGCTTACCCCTCGTCACAGGGAGCGTTACGGCGAGCTTCTCCAACGGTGATCCGCCAATCTCATTGACGCCGCTGAACGACGGGACTTGGGCCGCGACCTGGACCCCGCAATTTGCCGCCGCGCAAGCCGTCGTTACGGCCGCGGCCGCGGATGTGACCCGGCGGTTGACTGGGACAGCCCAGGTAAGCGTGGGTTTTCAGCAGTTCGCCCAACCACCGGTAGTGGGGTCGGGAGCGGTGGTAAACGCGGCCAGTTTCGCTCCTCAGGCGCCCTTGGCGCCGGGCACGCTGATCAGCGTATTCGGATCGAAATTGGCGCAGAATCAGGCCGGCGCAACTTTGCTTCCCCTGCCGATGGATCTCGGAGGCAGTTCACTGTTCATCGCGGGAGTCCAGGCGCCGTTGTTGTTTTCGAGTGACGGGCAAGTAAACGCAATGATTCCCTATGGAATCCAGGTAAACGCCGGCCAACAGATTGTAATATCGCGCGGCAGCAGCTTGTCGGTCGCGCAAAGTCTTACGATGGCAGCCGCTGCGCCGGGAGTTTTCAGCACCGATGGATCGGGAACAGGACAGGGGCACATCTACGTCGCCCATTCCGATTCAACGCAGACCTTGGCGGACGTCGGGCATCCAGCGACGGCCGGGGATTACATCGTGATCTACTGCACGGGATTGGGAGAAGTGACGCCGCCTGTGACGGCGGGCACGCCCGCGCCGTTCGATCATCTCACTTCGACCGTGAATCCGGCGACAGTGACAATCGGCGGTGTGGCGGCGAAGGTGCAGTTCGCGGGTCTGACGCCTGGATTCGCGGGCTTGTATCAAGTGAACGCGATAGTGCCGGAAGGGGTGACGCCTGGCGCGGCGGTGGTCTTATCAATTGCCCAGGCGGGGCAGTTGAGCTCGCCAGTGACCATGGCGGTCCGGTAGCGGATCTGTAGCGGGCGCCCCTGGTCTGGCGATCCACTTACGGCTCTTGGCCGCAAGAGTCTCGACGGAGAGCCGTCTCTGATCGCCACACCGGTTGAGATTCAAGTTGCGATGCCGACTTATCGTTCCCGAATCCTCGACTTGCGGCAGATTCAACTTCTTTCGGCCGATCAGGTACGTGTCTAACGCCGCAACGGTCCGCCCACACTGGCGGAACGCAGTCGTCGTTGCTGGACGCAGAGCCCGTAGAAGACTCGCGGACTGATGTCGGAGCATCAGGTTGAGCGTTACGCGCACGCACGAGGTGGACCGATCAGGCCTGTGCGTTCCCTGATACGGGTGCCTCTGGCACACCAATTTTCTTTGGCGATTCAGCTGGCGGAGGAATCAATTGCAACCATTTCTCACCCGACGGGGTTTGCACCTTCACCCCCTCCTTTCGCAACTGCTCGACTTCATCTTCTTTCAGCGAGGTGAAGATGATCGTTTGAAACTGGGCGTTGCGCGCGAGCTGCTTGCTGAGGAACTCCACGAATCGGCTGCGGTGTCCAGGGTCGGGATTCTGCTGCAACGGTTCGTCGAGAATAACTACGCCGGGATGTAGTCCGCCGTCGTTCGTCCCGGTCGCAGCCAGAGCCAAGGCATAGGCCGTCGTCAAGCGCGAGTGATCGCTTGCCGAACCGAGCGAACGTAACCGCCGGTTGTCGAGATAGGGCACGTACTGCTCGTCGAATATCAACTGGCTCTCCGTGCTTTGCCGGACCTCACTATGCCGAAGCTCAACGAGGTATTTCCGAAGGGCGTCAAGAAATGCCTGCCGCCGTCCGCCCAGATCCGCTGAACCGATCTCTCGGCCAGACGCAGCGACTGCATCCGCAACCCAGCTATCAATTTCCCCCTGAAGCTCCTCAATTTCCGCGATGTCGTCCCGCGCCCGATCCGTCTCCCGATCTATTGCGGAGAGGTCGCCTACAATCCGCGCAACCTGCTCACGTTCCGCGCCAACAGCCGCTGTCACGCTCATCAAGACCCGCTCGGCCTCCCGTAGCTCGGTATCGAGATTCAGCATCGACGCCCGCGCGGTTCTGAGTCCCGCCTCGATCGATCGCGCATTACTCACCATCATGTCGCGATCCCGCTTCAAAGCCTCGATATGCGTGCTGATCGACTCCGCCGACTGGTCGGTCAATGCAAACGTCATGGGATCGAGGTCACGATGGCATGTCGGGCACTCGACATGATCCAGCCTCCCGACTCCTGTCACTTTCAGACGCAAGAGATCGCTCGCTGACTGTATTCGGTGGTCGAGGCTGGCAATCAACTCATCGGCCTCTTCCTTCTGGATTCGTAACGTACTCAGCGACTCATTCAGCGCATGGCGGCGCCGTTTTAGTTCGATTGCCCTCTGAGAAGTTTCCGCCGGAGCCGAGTTGTTGTGACGGTCAACCCCATCGGTTGTAAGGGCTTTCCGAAGGAGTTCGGCGCGGCCGGAAAGATCGCTGATCTGCGCGGAAAGATCAACATTGGCGTCAAGCTTAAGCGCCTGGCTCAAATTCCGGCGCGTCCAACGCTTCACAATATCCTCTAGGGACCCGCCCCCGGTCCAGTCGACGTTCCAATCGCGTCGCTCTGCCATGTTCGTCACACGCTCGGCGATGTTACGGGCAAGCTCACGGAGCGCGCTTTGCCGCTGTGCACTCTGGCTCTGTGTCACCCGTGCCTTGATCGCACCTATGGAGCCGAGCAGATACTCCACGGCAATTTCCTTAATCTCTAACTGGCCGTAGCGTCCGATCTGCTGTGCCTGAATTTCCGCCCACCCTTCCGTCTGGTCTATATAGAGCAAAGGCACCAGGTTCTCAAGATACACTTCCGAGGCTGTCCCCTTGAACGTCGAAACCTCGACGCGCGGCCAGTTGAGCCACTCGAAGAGGAAGTGCTGCAAGCCGCCTGTCTTGTCTTGCATCGTGCCCCGTCTGGCGATAAGCGTACTCTGCCGGACCTCCCCTTCGGTCTGCTCCGTCACGCGAACGTCGTCGGTATCGCCTTTGATCGCCCGGCACAGCCGCAGTCTGCGGCCGTCGTCATGAATAAGCTCGATCTCGCACTCCGATGATAGGACGTCCGTATAGCTATCGTCGGGCAGCTTCAGGCGCTCAAGGACGGCCTGCGGAAAACAAGTGGCATCATTACTGAATATCCCGAAGATCGGTTCGACGCCGAGGCACCATGCGACCGTTTTCGCCGCGATGGACTTCCCGAATGCATTGTCCGCGGATATGATTTGCAGCCCTCCTGAAAACTCCAGGGTGCCGGCAAACGGCCCAGACGCCGATTGCCCCCTCACAGCGATGAATGAAAGGCGAATCACTCGCCCTCCAGCATGCGTACGGTCACGCGGACGTGAGCCAATTCCTCTAAGGTTCGCCGCTCCGTTATGAAAAGGTCGGCGCTCACCGCCGCTGTGTAGAGATTGGCCAAAAGCTCTGCATTACTGCCAGCGGCAAGATGCGTCCCCATCCATTCGAGGACGCCGCGGGCGACCAGAAACGCCACCATGGCGTCGTACGTTCGATCCCCCAGGAACCCCCGCCGAAGATCGTGGGCCGCGAATGATGTCTCGTCCTTGCCGGCCGCGCTCCAGGACCTGATAACCGACATAAGCCGGGGCCGGATCGCGATGAACTGTAGGAGCTTCAGCTTTGTGGCGTGAATGCGCCGCCTAATTGGCGGCGCTTCCTTGGCGTGGAGTTCAAATGCGGCTGCGATCACGAACATGCGGTAATCGAGATCATATATTGCTGAAGGGACCAGGCGCTCTGTTCGCACCCGCGGCTGGGCTTGGCTCGATTGCAGCAGAGCCGACAGGGTTTCGATTGCTGCCCGCTCAGGCATGCGCCGGTTCCTCCCAGCTGACGGGGCATTCGCCGATCAATCGCGCGACCTCGCCGGAGCTGATTGCGCTGAGCAGCGTCGTACCGAAAGCCACCTCGAAGTCCGGCGCCAACACGCCAGTCGCAATTTCCGCTGCTCGGCCCAATTCCGCCCACGGCTTGTCCGAGGCAATCATCAACTGCGCCACCTTCTGCAGGATGCGGCGTCGATGATCTTCCAGGGCTTTGTGCAGCGTCGGCAGCGTTCCATCGAGCTTCTGCTCGAACGCAAGCGCCATGCGCCAATCGGAGAGAAGCGATTCCTTTAGACTTGCAATGGCTGGTGCATGATGGGCCGGGCAGATTTTGCTCAGCGAATTCATCTTGGTGTCGAAATCAGAGGGATTCTCTATTTCGACATGCTCGGCTGCACTCTGCACCTCCTTTAGAAACTTGGCGTGGCGTGACCGAAGGATGGTGCTTTCATCGACGGGAAACAGTGTTGCGAGTTGCTTCGGCCCCCAGACGACAACAGACGCACCTTCATCCACGTATCTGCAGATGCTAGCCTTTCGGTATTTCTTAACCGCAGTGCCGATCGGTCCGATAATCCGATGACTCTCGAACCAATTCACTACCAGCCTTATGTGTTTGACGGTCGTCCCATCCGGCAGAATTTTCGCAATCTCCTTGTTCTCGATCTGCACGATTTTCCCATCGTCCATTTCCAATTCAAAGAGCTTGCGTAGATCGCTTCTAAATTTGTCGACGATGTCCCCTGCGAGGTCCTTCGCGGCTTTGAACTTGTCGTATTCCGGCCCGTAGCAGCAATACGCATGTTCGGCGTCGTGCGAGAGCCCATCGAGCCCCCCGTCGCCATATGGCTTCCTGGGAACATCCTGAAAGCTGAGAATCGCATTTCCCAGCCGTACGCACACTTCGGCCTGAAAGTCGTCACCCGTAAGTTGGGACAGGGCGCGGGCGTATTCGTGGCTCAGGGACACGTTGGTGTCTGGCAATAAGTTAACATTAAACAGAAAGTGTATCAGAGCGCCGCAAAATGAAGGGAATTCATCGCATAGCTGCGTGACAAATATTGGCTGCGGTCTCAGTCTGGGCCCGCAAAGACACCCGGAATTCGACGCCCGACGTACGGGGGATCGGGAATGATAAACGCGCTTCGCTCCTGATTCGCTGTGGCCGCCTATCAGCGATAGATCCCATCAAGAACCCCGCAACCGGCTGGAAAAATCCCGCGCGGTCACGAGCGCCAAATCCTTTTTCTACCGTTCCCCCTCATCCACTTCCCAACTTCCACCCCGTTGCGCCCCGTCCACGCGAGTTAAAACCAAATTGAAGGAGATATCAGATGCCAGATTCAAAAGTTCCCACTGCCGATCGCGCCATCCATCGCGCCGAGGTGAATAAAGCCAACGCCCAGAAATCCACCGGACCCCGCACCGCAGCCGGTAAACAGCGCTCCTCCCTCAACGCGCTCCGCCACGGATTAACAGGCCAAACCATCGTCCTGCCCTGCGAGGACCTCGCCGCCTACCAGCGCCACTCCCAGTCCTTCCTCGCTGAATACCAGCCTAAAGGCGCCACCGAAACCCAGCTCGTCCAGTCCCTCCTCGACACCGCCTGGCAAGTCAACCGCGCCGCGGCCGTCGAGACCAACCTCTTCTCGCTCGGCATCACCGAAATGGAAGAACGGATCCGCGCCAGCCACCCTGAAGCCGAGACCGCTCTCGCCATGGCCCTGGCCTACCGCGAGCACAACCGGGCCTTCGCCAACATCGGCATTTCCCGCCAGCGCCTCACCCGCCAGTTCGACCGCACTCTAAATCAACTCCGGCTGATCCAGGCCGACCGCCGCGCCACCGAAGAGCGCCAGCTCGACAATGCCGCTAAGATTTTGAAAATGCACAAAGATGAAAACCGCCCCTACCAACCTGCTGACGATGGGTTCGTTTTTTCGAGCGCCGAAATTGAAACCTACATGGGCCGCGAAGAACGCCGGCAGCAGGCCAACCATCATGACTTCTACGCCGATGCCTAGCGCGTCGCGCACGCGCCTTCATCTCTTCTTAGCCGCCGCTCACTCAGGTGCAAACCATTTCCAGGGCCCTTGATGCGGTCGGTGGGGCTGGACCGGCTCGGCCAGCCGATCCACTACTTCGCGGAGCTTGTCGAGACCCCCCGGCTTGCTGATATCGCCATCCATTCCGCGGCCGGCATTTTTCCCGATCTCCCTCCATGGTATTGGAGGTGAGAGCGCAGATGGGCGTATGGCCTTGCCCCCGCTCCCGCGACCGAGAATCCGGCGAGGATGACAATCGGCGGTGTGGCGGTGCAAGTGCAGTTTGCCGGTCTAACGCCTGGATTCGCGGGCTTGTACCAAGTGAACGCGATAGTGCCGGAAGGCGTGACGCCTGGTGCGGCGGTGGTATTAACAATTGCCCAGGCTGGCCAGTTGAACTCGCCGGTGACCATGGCGGTGCGGTAGAGAGTCCAAAGCTTTAGTGGCGCCCCGGCCTCAGTTTTGACGAATGATCCAGTCGGTCAATCTTTCTTCACGTTGGGAACTGCTCCGCTATTTCATCTACCCGCTCGGGATAGAACGCAACGTGCCCCCTAATCTGCGCAACAGCTGGCAACGGATCTTCGTATGACCACACCGCATTGACGGACTTCTCTCCTCCGGCCGGAACGCTGTAGTAATTGCAATCGCCTTTATAAGGGCAGTAGGTAACGTGATCCGTCCGTTCCAATTGGGAAAAATCAACGTCCTCGCCTGGAATGTATTGAACGGGCGGATACGCCGCTTCGCGGAGCGTCAGGGCGTTGCGGGTATCGGCCACCACGCGCCCCGCGACGGACACGACCACGCGACCGGGATTGCGCTGGATGGAAATCGGATGATCTGGACCTGGAAGCTTGATCTGCTTTTCTTTCATGTTTCGGTCTCCCTCTCTGCTCATGCGCAGCCCTTCAGGAACTGCGTGACGTGCTCAACAAACAGCTCCGGGTATTGGTACTGCGCACCATGATTGCTGTCGGGGTACAGAATAAGCTGCGCGTTCGGCAGGTTTTGCTCGAGGATGAAAGAGTTCACCGTATAAACGATCACGTCGTTGCTGCCGTTCACTACCAGCGTGGGCTGAGTCATCTTCTTCAGATAAGCATAGGGACCTTCCGCCGGAGCGCCCCATTTTTGTAATGCGGCCAACTGTGCCGGAGCGACCTTTTCATTCGGTAAAGGATCGCGGTTCTCTTTGCGCGCCCTCTGCCTCTCAAGATACTTCCTTCCCGCCGCCTGACTCCGCTCCGATGGAGTAAAAAAGACCCGCAGCCAGAGCTCATCCGCGGGATCGTACTTGGCTCCAAAGATCTCTTGCGCCTCGGGGGTTAGCGATGCCATCCCTTCGCCACCCCGTGGGCCAGTGCCAACTAGGATGAGTTTTCGGACCAGGTCTGGCCGGTCGATCGTGAACTGCTGCGCGATGAAGCCGCCCATCGAAAATCCAAGAGCGTCGAGCTTTTTAACGCCCAGCGCGTCGATAAAGGCAGCCGCGTGCCGCGCCATCTCTTCAATCGAAGTCGGAACTTCACCGCTGGAGCTGGAGACGCCGGCGTTGTCGAACAGGATCACTTCGCGGTCCTGCGCAAATCCATCGGTCAACGCCGGATCCCAGTGATCCATGGTTCCGGTAAAGTGCATGAAGAAGAGCAGCGGTATGTCGATCTTTACGCCGAATCGGTGGTTGGCGAAGCGACGGTACGCGAAGCGAATGCCGGACGCCTCAACGAATTGGGTCGGCGCGGTCTGGTGCGTGTAGTTACTCATAAGAAATCCCCGCCCGGAGGCAATCCCGGAATTACGCAGCCAGCTTTCCTCCATCCACTGAGATGGACGAACCGGTCATGTATGAGGCGTTTGCCGATGCCACGAACACGATCACGTGGGCGATCTCCTCTGGTGTCGCCAGACGTTTGACTGGCACGGTCGAGACGAGCGCTGCTTTATTTTCATCCGTGTTGGTGAAGCGTGTGAGCATGCCCGTATCCGTTGTGCCGGGAGCGACTACGTTTACCCGAACGCCGGTCCCTGCGACTTCCAGTGCAGCGGACTTCGTCAGGCCTTCCACCGCATGTTTGCTCGCTACATAAACGGATGCTCCGGCGGCCCCCACGCTTCCATAGGTCGACGAGACATTGACGATGCTCCCGCTCCCCTGTGGCAGCATGACCCGCAGTTCATGCTTCATGCTTAACAGCACACCCAATACATTGCTGTCAAAAGTAGCCGCGTAGCTCTCTGCCGTCTGTTCTGTTACGAGACCGCGCAAACCCTCCGTCGCGGCATTATTAACCGCAATGTCCAAGTGTCCGAAACGCTTGATCGTTTGATCTACAAGGTTACGCACGTCATCTTCATTGCGGACGTCGGCACGAACGAAAACGGCCTCGGCTCCAAGCCCTTGTAGTTCGGCGGCTAACTGTTGTCCTTCTTTGTCTCGACGCCCGGACACAACCAAGTGCGCTCCTTCTTGCGCAAAGATCATTGCGGCAGCGCGGCCGATGCCGGTCAGCGCACCGGTAATTAAAACCACTTGTGAACTCATTGCTACTACCTCCTTGATCGTGCGGCCATGCCAACTGGGCATGACCATCGGTTCGCGATCACCTCATTGGATTGCAAACTTAGCCAATGGTCGCGCCCTGAAACATACTTTGTTAAGCTGGCATCGATGCCTCATAAGCATGGGAGTAAGAATGGAATTACGACATCTTCGCTATTTCGTCGCGGTCGCCGAGGCAGGCAGTCTGACAGTGGCGGCAGAGCGAAAACTGCACACCTCACAACCTTCGCTGAGCCGGCAGATTCGGGATCTTGAAGCCGAGGTTGGCGCCCAACTGTTGAGGCGCACCGCTCGCGGCATCGAACTGACACCGGCCGGTCAAGCCTTTCTCGATCACGCCCGCTCAGTGCTATCGCAGGTTGAAGCGGCCACCGAAGCCGCGCGCCGGGTCGCTCATCCCGCCAAGCCTTGCTTCGCGATGGGCTTTCTGACCGGACATGAATTGACGTGGATGCCCGAAGCCTTGCGGATCCTGCACGACGAACTCCCTAACGTCGACGTGATGATTTCGAGTCAATACTCGCCGCGGCTCGCGAGTGCCCTTGTGAAGGGAACCGTCGATGCAGCTGTTCTTCGGCGGGAAAAAGGAGTGCCCGAGTTGGCGTACCGTCTTCTCGTCAAAGAACCCTTGATGGTGGTACTGCCGGGTGACCACCGTCTCGCTGCGCTCAAAGCCATCAGTCCGAAGGATCTAGCAGGCGAGACATTCGTGATCGTCTCGGACACAGCTCCAGTGCTGCGTGCCGTTATCGACAATTACCTGAAGCGGTCAGGAATCAATATCACGCCCGCTCACGAGGCGGACCATCTCGCCATGGGAATGTCCTTAATTGCATCGACGCGCGGCGTAGGCCTGTTACCTGCTTACGCACAGAACTTTCTCCCTCCATCCGTAACAAGTCGTCCTCTCAAGGGAGAGACGCCGGCTATCGATCTGGTCCTCGGCTACAAAAAGTCGAACCAGTCTCCCATCCTGAAGCTTTTGCTTTCGAGATTGGACGAGTTGGTCGCCCGTGCATCAAATAAGACCCGATAAAACTCACGCCCTCGGATGCCGGCCCACCAGTATTCAGGCATGCATTCTCTCCAGCCTTTCTCGGAAATATTCCTTCCAACTCTCAGGCAATGCCGAAACTCGCAGCACGCGCTGTACCGAGGCCAGGTCGGAATCGCCATACCTTTTCTCGGCATACAGACGAGTGATTTCCGAGACCGGCACGCCGTTCGGGTCCCGGGCAATTGCCTTGATCTCATCGCCACTGCCGACTTCTCCCTCGCGAGCCACAGCCAGGTAGAATCCCGTCCGGCGGCTTGCGAAGAATCGCTTCACCATCTCGTCGGATTGAAATCGCACAGCAAGTTTGTAGCAAGGGAGGCGCGGCTGCGTCACGAATACTTCCGCGGATCCGACAGAGAACCGGTCGCCAAGATGGACCGAGTCTTCCAGCCAACCCTCCGTCGTAAAGTTTTCGCCAAAGACGCCCATCGGCAACTCTTGGCCGGGCAGCTCTCCCCTCCAATAATCGTAGTGGACAAGCGGGTAGCAGTAGACGGCCTTATACTCGCCCCCATGGACCGTGAGATCGGCCTGCCGATCGCCGTCCAGATTCAGCCTTCGCAAAGTGACGCGTCCTTCGACAGGTTGCTTGTAAATCGCGGTCGTCGTCATGGTTCTCCGCCACGCCACTTCGCGGGGCAGGCCAACGTTCAGTGAGACGAGCTTCATTTTGCGCGGGTCCATCCCCTTTGGGTTCGATCAGTCGGCTGATGGGCAGTATAGCGGGTTCTCAGACCCGCCTCCGTGACACGATCTGGGTTGCCGAACGCGGCGTTGGCAAGGCAATGTCTATTCCGACGCCGAGGCGCTTCTATTCCATATACCGAGGTCAATATCTTCAGCACGGAAGCGTTATGATCGACCGCCAGTCACCTGAGGCTTGCATAGTACACTCATTTGGCACGACCCAATGGTAATCTACGATTAACGACCGCGCCCCGGATCGCTTGAGGTCGGGCGCTTAAGAAGCAAGGAGAGAAATGACGATGAAATTGGCGAAAGCGCCGATGCTTTTCACCCTGGTGTCGGTGGCGGCCTGGGCTCAAGTCAATGTGGGTGAACAGAAGCCCGAAGCCAGCCTTCCCTTCACCATGACCACGGTGGCCACCTTTGAACTGCCCTGGAGGCTGGCCTTTCTGCCCGATGGCCGTATGCTGATCACCGAAAAGGTCGGGCCCGTTTGGCTGGTGTCCCAGGACGGACAGAAGATCCCGGTGGGCGCTACGCCCCCGGTCTATTGGCAGGGCCAGAACGGCATGCTTGGCGTCTTCGTCTCGCCCCGTTACGCCACCGACCAGAGTATCTATTTCACCTATGTCGAGCCGGGCGACTATGGCGGCGGCCTGGCGCTGGCCCGCGCCAAGCTCAACGCTACCGCTACTTCGGCTAGACTTGGAAACTTCGAGGTGCTGTGGCGCCAGATGCCCAAGGGCAAGGGTGGCCAGGAAGGCGCGCAGATCGCCTTCTCGCCCGACGGCCAGTATCTGTTCCTCTCGGTTGGTGACCGTCAGCGCATGACCCCCGCCCAAGATCCAGACCAGCCCGAAGGCAAGATACTGCGCCTGACCTTGGACGGCAAACCCGCCCCCGGCAATCCCAACTTCGGCAAAACCGGCGCTGCCACCATTCCCCTGATCGATCCTCCCCGTGACACCGAAGCCGCCAAGACCGCGAAGGTGGTCAGCGTGTATACCTTTTCGGCCCCGAATCTTACGCCGGCGGAAACATGGGCCAGCGGCGTCCGCACGCCCTACGGCCTGGCGTTTTCGCCCACCGGCGAATTGTGGGAGGTCGAGCATGGCCCGCGAGGCGGCGACGAGCTGAACCTGATCGAGAAAGGCAAGAATTATGGCTGGCCGCTCGTCTCCTATGGCCAGAACTATAACGGCGTGCCCATTCCCAAGCCCGACACGCTGCCCGACCTGGCGAAGCCCGTGCTTTATTGGGTGCCGGTGATCGCGCCGGGCAATCTGATGTTCTACCATGGCGCCCAGACCTTCCCGCAATGGAACGGCAACGGCTTCATCAGCGGCATGGAGACCAAGTCGCTAAACCGAATCATCTTTGACGGCCATGGCGGCGCCAAAACCGCTGAGCGCTGGGATGTGGGCCACCGCATACGCGATGTGGAAGAAGGGCCCGATGGCTCGCTGTGGATGCTGGAAGACGCCAATCCCGGCGCCCTGATCCATGTGACACCCCAAGTGATCACTACGCGTTAAGCGAAACAGAAGCAAAAGGGAAGTAGCGATCCGGTCCTTCTTGCTTTGCCGCTTGTGTCAGCTCACGTTGCAGAAAGGCTAGATTAGAGTAAATGGCGAGTGGAGTCAGCGGCAGACTTTCAACGGTTGAGATGTCGGCACTCGTAGAATGCGGACACGCACTCGCGTGGCCGGCGCGATGCTGACTTCTCATTTCGTAATGGGATCCCTGGCTTGGCCGCGTCCCGCCCCGCGATCCTTACGCAATCGTTCGGCAACCGCCCGACGTCTCTCATTGATCAGGCGCCACGTGGCATCCTGATACAGCGCTCCGAGAGTCGGCACATTGAAAGACAGCTCACCGAAGACAGTTGCATCGCAACCCGCAGTCATCGCGATCAGCCCGATGTGCACCAACTCGCTCGCGAGTTCCCCTATGGCATGCACTCCCAGAAGCGTCAGATCCTCACGCCGGAAAATCAGCTTGAGAAAACCCTCTTTCTCGCCGATGATGCAACCGCGCGGATTGTCTGCGTATCGTGCGCGTCCGATCACATAGTCGACGCCGGTCGCATGGACCGCCTCTTCGGTGTCGCCGGCCATTGCAACCTCGGGAATCGTGTACACCGCCGATGGCAGGATGTCGCGTGTCGGTGGAGCGCCGGCTCCGCCGAAAGCCACGCTCATGGCACGTCTGGCTTGCTGCATGCCGGTGGACGCAAGCCCGGGAAAGCCGATAACGTCGCCGGCGGCGTAGACGTGCGGGACTGCGGTGCGGTAGTGTTCGTCAACTTTGAGATCGCCGCGGTCTCCGGGCGCGAGGCCGGCCGCGTCAAGATTCAGGCATTCGGTGTTACTTCGCCGTCCCGCCGCAACCAGGACTGCTTCGGTTCGCACAACGCACCCCGATTGCAGGTTTAGCGTAATTTCGCGATCCGCACAGCTGCAATCCACGACTCGTTCGCCGCAGTGCATTTCGATTCCACTCCGACGTATGGCTCGCGTGAGCGCCGCCGAAACTTCAGAATCGAGAAACGGCAGCAAGACGTCGCGGCTGTCAATAAGATGAACCTTCGTGCCCAGCGCAGCGAAGGTAGACGCATATTCGCTGCCTACCGCTCCGGCACCCACCACGGCAAGCGACTGTGGAATTGTGTTCAGTTCGAGTATGGTGTCGGAATCGTAGATCCCGGGCCTGTCGAACGGAAAGCCCGCCGGGCGATAAGGTGAAGAGCCCGTGGAAATCAACGTCCTGTGCGCACTAACAAGCCTCGATGTGGCGCCGCTTCGGACACCGATGGTCTGGGCGTCCTCGAAGTGTGCGTCTCCCACAATGAATTCGACCGACGATGCCTCCACAATCTGCGCCAGAGTGCGGTTCAGCGCCTCCTTGACCGCGTGCTCACGCCGCATCAAGTCGGCGACGGTCGCTTCGCGCCGGAGTGAAAGATCGACGCCGTAGAGATCACGCGACCCGATGCCAGAGAGCGCAAGCGCCGTTTCGCGCAGAGTCTTGCTGGGCACGGTGCCAGTGTTCGCACCTGCCCCACCGAGGTCACCGAACCGATCAATGAGTACGACTCTGGCCCCCAGAGACGCAGCTGTAGTGGCACCGACGATTCCGGCCGGCCCGGCGCCGATCACGGCGAGATCGTAAACGCTTTTCATAGTCATAGATGTTTTTGAACCTTTCAGAGGTGAACGGAACTGCGACACAGGTCGGCTACGCCTCGGGCAACCTGACCCCAAGCCGCTCCGCAACGGCTCCCGGCGCTTCCGGAAACTGAGAAAGAGGAAGACCTTTCTCGCGCCAACTATCGAGTCCACCCTCCAAGACCCAAACGTTCTCCACGCCTATTCGCTTCAATGCCACCGCTGCCCGCGCGCTCACGAGTTCGCGCCGCGAAGAACTATAGAGAACGATCTCGACATCCTCGGGTACAGCAATCCGTGGTGAATGCCGCAGCCGTGACGGATCGATCCGGAATGCACCTGGAATTGCCTGCGGGCTTTCACTGCCGGTCTCTTCCTCGAAGTCCAGGAGGTCGAGCAACGCGAGCTTGCTGCCGGATCTAAGTTTTCGATGCAGCATCGGCGCACTGATGAGGCGGACCCGCAGTTGGCGAATCATTCGTATCAAAATCAGTCCGCGCCAGCCGATGTACAGACAGAATGGAACACCGATCGCGAAGGCAAGGGCAGTTCCAAAGTGTTTCGCCCAGCCCACCGCGATTTCCAATTGCTCGGAGAAAACGTACCCGACTCCCACGTAGAAGCTGGACCAAATGAGACTGCCGATCCCATCCAGCGCGAGAAAGGCTGTCGGGGAGACTGCTTCGGCTCCTGCAAGTGGCGGCATGAGGCCATCGAGTCCGGGTATGAACTTGGCCACACATAATAACCGGAGCCCGTAGCGTCGGAACTTATCGTGGGCGTCGCGAGAGCATCCCCGCGGATCGGCCGCAAGACGGCACAGTAGCCTCATAACCTGTGAACCCCACTTCCGGCCAAGACAGAACCACAGCCCATCCGCAAGCAGGCAGGCTAAAACACTCAGAAGGACAACCGTGCTCGTCTGCATGTACCCGTGGGCCGAAAGTGCGCCGGCCGCCATCAGAAATACAATGGCCGGCACGGGTAGGCAAAGTTGATTTGCCAGAACGGCAAGCAGAACTCCGGTATACGTCAGTTCAGTAGGAAGTGTCATGTGTGCATCACCTTGTCCGCGAACATTAGAGTGTTCCCGCCAACCTGGCAACATCCGCCGCCGCCACGCTACGGTCGTATTCGGCCCGTAGAACATCGGCCTGCGCACCCGAGATTGCCGCCTCCGCATCTAGAAGCGCCGATTGATTCGCCGTGCCCGCTTCCACGCGATCCGAGGTGACACGCCGCGCCTCCGTGGCCGATGCCAGTAACTGCCTCGCCGAATCGAGAGCGGTCTCGGCACGGTTCAGCTTGCGAACCGCCTTTTCGACCTCGACTTGAACGTGCCGGCGAACCTGAGCCAGATTTTCTTCGGCCTGCGCGACCTCCGCCCGATGCTCCGAGACTTGCCCGCGACGCTTGCCGAACTCGAAAACCGTCCACTTGAGGTTTAGCCCGACTACCCCGGTGTTTGGAGAAACGAAGGGAGCGCCATTTTCGTGAACGTACTGTACAAACGCTGCGACCTCGGGAATGTACTCGGCCCGAGCCGCGCTCACACCCGCTCGCGCCTTCTCGATCTGATGGCCGGCAGCCTCTATCTCCGGGTTACGTGCGAGAGTCGCCTTCACCGCGGAGGCGGCCTCCGGCGCGGGGTCCGACTCCGGACCGGCGGGTGCGGTTAATGCCAATTCCGTATCGAGCGGTAGCCCGGTAAGGTCCGCGAGTTCCAGCTTCATGTCGGCTACGGCGTCCTGCAACTGTCCCCGCGCATGTTGTGTCTGCGCGATCTGCGCCTTTACTTCGACTGCCTTCATCTCCAGCGCTACACCCGTATCAACGGCATTTCGGGTTTCCACAGTTCGCAGCTCGACCGCGCGAATTTGCGAATCAATCGCGTCACGGCGTCGCTCCGTCGTGAGAATGGCGTAAAAGAGTTCCTTCACTTTGAAGGCGATCTCGTCCGCCGTGCGGCGCGAGTCGGCCCGCGCACCCGCGGCATCGGCGCGAGCCGCATTCACCTCCGCGTGAGTTCTGAAGTAATGTGTGATCGGTTGAGACAGAGTCGTTGTGCTCAGGAGGAAGTTCGAGTTGCCCTGCGCAAGCGACACGGTGGAGCCCGGCAGCGGCCCCGTCTGCGGATACACGCCCAGGGCGCCTTGAGGGATCTCGATCCGCTGTTGATTACTGATGTGCACGGCGCTGGAATCGTTCACGAGCGACGGGAAGTAACTCGCCCGGGCCTCGCGGATGCGCGCGTCCATCTGGTTCACTTTCTGGCCCGCGATCTTGACCGCGGAATTTTGTTGCGTCGCAAGCGAAACTGCCTCGTCCAGCGTGAGGGTGCGAGTCTGAGCATGCGCCGCGACGCCGCAAATGATGGCGAGCAGCGCGGCCGCCAGGATTGGATTTGGAACGGAGCTAGGACTTGGACGGGAGCCGCGCTTGTGAATCATCACATACAGTACGGGAATCACAATCAGCGTGAAGAACATCGAACCGACAAGTCCGAATGCGATGGTGCTCCCCAAAGGCGACCACATGCTCGATCCGGAGAGGATCATCGGAGTGACTCCGACTGCCGCCGCCATTGTTGTCAGAAAAATGGGCCGCAACCTGCGCTCGCCCGCTTCGACGGCTGCTTCCTCGATGGCGACGCCTTCCGCCATGCGGGCGCGGATATAGTCGACCAGGATGATGGCGTTGCGCACAACCACGCCGCCCAGACTTACGATGCCCAGGAACGCCGTGAAGCCGAATGGATTCCGAGTCACTAGCAGACCGAGCGATGCGCCCAGCAACCCGAGCGGAATTGCTGCCATGACCACCAGCGGATCGATGATTGAGCGGAACTGAAACATCAGGATCAGATAGATCGCGATCATGCTGACGAGAAGCGCTTTCACCATCTCGGGAAAGGTGTCGTTCTGGTTTTCAAACTCACCGCCGTACCAGATCCGATACCCGGGAGGAACCGGTATAGAATCGACCGCCGGCTTGACGCGGGTCAGCACCTGGCTCGGCAGTACGCCTCCGCCGCTCCAAGCCCGGACCGTGAGAGTACGGACGCCATTGCGCCGGACAATCCGGCCTGAGTCCCAGACCGGGGACACCGTGGCAATGCTGTTCAGCGGTACGCGGGCGCCGGTCACAGGAGAAATCACATAAGTACTGGAAACATCCTGGAGGTTCTGGCGGAACGCCGGTGCCAGCCTCAATGAAACCGTCACATCGCGATCGCCTTCCCAGTAGGTAGTAACCGGCGCCCCATCGAAGCCACCGGCAAGTTCCCGGCCGATGCCGGCGTTCGTGAAGCCCAAACGGTTGGCAACCTCCTGGCGAACGTTGACCTTCAGGCGATACGCATCCTCGCGCCAGTCGTTGTGAACGTCCAGCGCGCCGGGAGCGCGCGCGAGAACGTTCTCAACTTGACTACCCAGGCGCTCGAGGACTTTGTCGTCCTCGCCCGTGATGCGGACTTCGATTGCCGCTTCCTGGGCCGGCCCCTGCTGCAGTTCCCGAAGGAACACACGCGCTTCGGGCGCGGCCTGTGCGAGCTTGGGGCGCAGCGACTCTACCAGCCGCGGCGTGGCTTCCGCCGACGTGGTCGCGACCAGCAATTGCGCGTAATTCTTATCCGGCAACTGTGGATTCACGTTGTAATAGAAGCGCGGCGCGCTCGATCCTACGAACGAGGTGTAGTTCACGACCTCCTTTTCATGCTGGAGCACCGCTTCGATCCGCCGCACCGCGGAATCTGTCGCTTCCACCTTCCATCCTTCGGGAAGCCAAAGGTCGACCACGAACTGGTCGCGCTCCGCGAACGGAAAGAAACGTTGAGGAATATGCTGGAGCGTCAATGCGCCTCCGATCACGGCAAGAACGCCCGCGGCGAGAGCAATTGGCTTCCGTCTCATAGCCAGGACAATCACGCGGTTGTAGATCACCTGCAAGAGTTCGAGCGGTGAACGACGCTTCTTCCCTTGTTCAGCCGCCTCCGCGTTATGAAGGCCTTTGCGGATAAAGAAGCGGGCCAGGAGTGGCGTCAGCACCATTGCAACCAGGAAAGATGTTACGAGGGCGATCGCCACAGTCAGCGGCAGCGCACGAATGAACTCACCGGTAGCGCCCGAAAGCATCAGGAACGGCAGGAAGGAGCAGATGATGGTCAGGGTCGCGGTAAGCACCGGAATCGCAAGTTCAGTGGCGCTCCGCCATGCTGCTTCTTCCCGGTCCACGCCTTCATCGAGGAGTTCGATGTAGTTATCCGCAATCACGATGGCGTCATCCACCACCATCCCGAGCACGACAATGAGCGCGGCGATGGAGACCTGATGCAGCTCGATGCCGAAGGCATTGAGTAAGCCGAATGTAGCGGAAACGGTCACTGGAATGGCAACCGCCGAAACCAGAGCCACGCGGAAGGGCAGAAGCACAATAGTGACCAGAATCACCGAGGCGATGGCGATGCCGAACTCGCGTATGAAGTCTTTCACGCGCTGAGCCACCACCTTCGGCTGATCCGCAACCATGTCGATCTTCAGGTCGGGCGGAAGAAGCGGGCGCAGGCTATCCAGAGAAGCGCGGAGCTCGTTGCCGAAATCGACTATGTTGTTGCCTTCCTGCATCTCGACGGAAAGCAGGATTGCGCGCTCGCCGCGGGAACGCGCGTATTGCGTGGGGTCCTTGTACATGCGCTGGACCTGGGCAAGGTCGCCTATGTACACCGGTTGTCCCGTCCGTGTCACGTCGACCATCACGTGCCGGAGCTGTTCCTCAGTCTGAAACGCGCCAGTGGTTTCGATCGGAGGTTTTCCGTGTTCTGTCGGAACAGACCCGGCATCATGGACCATGTTGCGGCCCTGAAGCGCTCTCATGACCTGATCTGGAGTTACGGCATACTGCGAAAGCCGGTCCAGTGAGCCGGTTACTTCGATCTCCTCCTTCTGCTCGTCGATTCGCTTGACCTTCGATACAGAGCGAATCCGCCGGATAGTGGCCTCGATCCGCTCCGAATAGTCTTTTAGTTCGCGGTAATCGTAATGGTCGCCATGAATCGCCATCAGAACCGCAACCGTATCGCCGAAGTCGTAATCGACCACCGGGCCCATTACGCCGTCGGGAAGATCCGTCGCCCTTAATTCCGCCATGTCGAGCCGAAGCTTGGACCAGAACTTTTCAGTGTCCTGGAGGCTGTCTTCCAACTCGACATTGACGAACATCGCGCCGTTCCTGCTGGTCGAGTAAGTCTTCTCGCGCCTTACTCCTTCGATCTTGAAGAGCCGCTGTTCGATTTTCTGAGTGACCTGGTTCTCAACTTCCGAGGCGGATGCACCCGGGTAAAACGCCGCGACAATTCCGGTGCGCACGTGAATCTTCGGGTCTTCTCTGCGCGGCATGCGAAGCAGAGCATAAGCGCCACAGACGACCAGCATTACAGTGAGCGCGATGGTCACCTGAGGATAGCGAAGCGAAAGACGTACGGGATTCATTGCACACCTCCTACGATCTGGACCGGGGTTCCTTCGCGGAGTTTCTGTTGGCCGGCAACGACGATCTGCTCGTCGCCGTTCAGGCCCGAGCGAACTTCGACTTCACCGCCAATGGCTGGGCCGACTTCGATGCGCCGGGCGTAAACGCGCTTGCGCTCGGCGTAATATATGTACACGTTGGGCGCGCCTTGCGGATCGCGAACAATCGCCTCGCCCGGAATTGTCAGCACCCGTTCTTTCGCCGGACCAGAGATCCGGGCTTCGGCCACCATGCCAGCCAGCAGCACAGGACCAGGGTTGGGCACCACGATCTTCACTGCGTAGGTGCGCGAAGCCGCTTCGGCGGACACTCCGATGATTTCCACCTGACCCTCGAAAGACTGTCCTGCGAGCGAGGGCAGCGAAACCTCAGCCTTCGCTCCCCGCTTCACTTTTCCGATCTCCGCTTCAGGAACACCTACCCGCACCTTCGCGGGACTGAGGTTGACGATCGAAAACACTGGCCCGCCGGCGGCAACCGTCTGGCCGGGATCAATTCGTCGCATCGATATGTTGCCGGTGATAGGAGCCAGCAACCGCGTATCACCCAGCCGCTTCGATTCCTCGCTGGTTTGCGCCTTCGCGGCAAGCGCCTGAGCCATGGCTGCGTTTTTATCTTCCAGTCGCGTCCCCTCGACGGCCATCTGATAACGCTCCCGCGAGGCGTTATAAGCCGCCTCGATCTTCTGAAAGTCGTTCGGAGGCAGGCTTTTTCGCTCGACCAGGAACCGCATGCGCTTGTACTCGTCCTCCCAACGATTGAGGTCGATGCGAGCTTCTTCCACTTCCTGTTTCCGCGGTCCGGCGGCCGCCTTTTGCGCGAGCGCTTCCGCCACTTGCTTCTGGGCAC
>Ga0185299_10001650_pt1 | contig 40343 bp, 42 predicted proteins | sample PaiPotPPA55metaG_FD_128002 | JGI IMG/M metagenome (GOLD analysis project Ga0185299, IMG submission 128002) | Iron sulfur acid spring bacterial and archeal communities from Banff, Canada, to study Microbial Dark Matter (Phase II) - Paint Pots PPA... ...
ATCCTGCTGCTTCTCCCGATCCTTCTTGCGCCCCATGCCCATGCTGATAAGACGCTTCAAACAGAATCAAGGTCACATGTTTTGGAAGGTTTTTACCACGGGCTGCTAGCCCTTCTTCCCCGACCAATGATGCGTTATGTCCTGTCCGTGCTCCTGGTGGGCGTGGCGATACTGCTCACGTTTGCGATCCAACCAGTACTCGGCGGAAAAACTACGCTGATCTTCTTTGGAATCGCGGTAGCATTGTCGGCTGCTTATGGTGGCCTGTGGCCAGGGCTTTTCACCACGCTTCTCAGCGTGTTCGTGGCCGGCTTGCTATTCCAAAATTCAATCTTTCTCCTCGCGCTATCTCAGTCCGGTTTGGTACTTTTCGCTTTGCTCGGTGGGACGATCAGCGCCATCATACATTTACTCCATCGGGCAAATGCCGATGTAGTGGCGGCAAGAACCCAACTTGAACGAGCTAACAAGCAGCTCTCACAGCGCACAGACGCTTTGTCGCGTTCCAACGAAGAACTGAAGCAGTTCGCCTATGCACTTTCCCATGACTTACAAGGGCCGCTGCGAAACGTCGGGACTTTGACGGCGCTTCTCGTGCGTCGCAATAACGAGATTCTGGATAAAGATTCTAAAGAATATGCCAAGCTGATCCTCGCTGGGATTCAACGGATGGAATCGATGATTAGAGGTCTGCTGGACTACACCACCGCGACGGTTGATATCCAGGACATGGCTGTATCCAACTCCAACACGGTATTTGAACAAGTCTTGAACAATCTTCGTTACCTGATCGATACTGAGAGCGCTGTTGTAACCTTCGATGAGCTACCGATTGTTCAAGCGAACGACGATCGGCTGGCCCAAGTTTTCTCCAACCTAATCACGAACGCCGTCAAGTATCGCGGCAGCCGAAAACCGAAAATCCATGTGACTGCGACAGACAACGGAACAGAATGGATCTTCAAGGTTAAGGACAACGGTATTGGGATCGACATGAAGTATGCCGATGAAATCTTCATCTTGTTCAAGCGACTTCACAGCCCGGAGGAATACGATGGTAGCGGCATCGGTTTGGCAGTCTGCAAAACAGTGATAGAGCGGTTCGGTGGACAAATTTGGGTGGAATCTGAGCCGGGCAAAGGATCGACCTTTTTCTTCACGATTCCCAAGATCACGGCGGAGCCTTCGGAAACGTCTGGCGCAGCAGTGACGGGATCGTTAGTCCAATCGAGAAAGGCCGGGGCGAGCTAACTCGCTCGCCGCAGCCGATTCACCGCGGAACCCATCGCCAGGGACCCGTTGAAAAGATGGCGCGCATGAATGGGCCCGAGCTTCTGATTCGTGATCCAGTGCAGGGCTGAGCTGATGGCGCAGCCGCACTGTGAGCAGTCCGGATTCCCGCCGAATACGCAAGGCCGCACGCGCGTGTGCAGGTCGGCCGTGTAGTTAGCGGACACGCGCGCAAAGGCGCATTCCGCCGGACTCTCGGGAGGGCTTAGCAGCGCTTGCGCCATTCCGGCCGTGACCAGAAATTTGGGATACTCACGGGCCAGGGTGGGAATCGCCTCCGCCAAACGGGTGCGATCCATCCGGGTAAGCATCTCCGGACTCTGTTCACCCATCTGCGGCGTGTAAACACTCATCCAGATGCGGTGAACTTCCGGACGATCGCTCCAAAAGCTCAGGTAGCGCGCAAAATAGTCAGGATCCGCGACGTGTGAACGAACCACCGTCCAGTGAATGTACACTCGACGGCCAGCGATGTTCCGTAGAATTCGCTCATAGGTGGCCGGCTCGCGCCGCACATTGTGATGCTCCGGCAATCCATCCACTGAGATCGCAACGGTGACCCGTGGCAGTGCTGTCCATTCGAGCGGGATGGGGATCACGCCGCTCGAGACCACTAGGCTGAATATGCCGCGCGCGCTAAGGATGGGCAGCAACTTGTCAAGTTCCCGTGCGCGCATGAGCGGCTCGCCGCCCACCAAGGTGACTTGTATCGGATCGTGCCGGTCCACCAGCTTCAAGACGCCTTCCACCAGCGAATCTCCGCGCAGGTCGGATAGCTGGCGCAAATTCACCAGACCACCCAGATGCTGGTCGCCGTACGCATAACAGCCCGGACAGTGCAGCGGGCACTCGCGCGTGATCTCGATGGACAGCAGTGGCGTCTTGCCACCCAGGACTTTTCCCCAGGCGGATATGATTTCGGTGGGACCCATCCATAGGATGAGATACGGGCGCGGTCCAACGGGTTTCAGATGTCTGATGGGCTCTAGAAGAAAGAGCGAGCTATTTATCCGCCAATCGCGTACATCGGACGAGGCGGTGCAACGAACTTCGCGCTATTGATCTCATGTCCGATCCACTTCTTATGCACGGTTTCTCGGATGGTAGCGGCGATCGCTTCATCGGGCGCGCCGTCGCGAAGTAATCCCTTGATGTCGGTTTCCTCTATGGCGAAGAGGCAATACCGAAGCTTACCGTCGCTGGTGAGGCGGAGCCGGTTGCAATTCAGACAGAACGGGCGGGTTACCGAGGCAATAAAGCCGACACGGCCGACGCCGTCTGCGTAGCGGTACTCAGTGGCCGGCGCGCGCGGATCGCGATCGGGGATCTCAATCAGGGGCGAGACCTCCCGCGACAAGGTCGCGATGATTTCGTCGGCGCTCAGAACGTTGCCGCGCTTCCACAGCCCTTGTGAATCGAGCGGCATGAACTCGATGAAGCGGATCTCGATATCGCGCTCGCGGCCGTAATGGGCGAGCGGAACCAGGTCCGGCTCCACCAGATTCTTCACGGCGACCGCGTTGATCTTGAGACCAAATCCCAGCCGCTGTGCCACCTCGATGCCTTGCAGCACTTTGTCCAGATCGTTGCGCCGGGTGATGCGGAGAAATCGTTCGCGATCGAGCGTATCCAGATGCACATTGAGCCGGCGCAATCCGGCTTCGTACAAAGCTTCGGCATGCTGCGCCAGCAAGACTCCGTTGGTGGTCAGAGCCAGATCGCGGATGCCCGGAATCGCGGAAAGCTTGCGAATCAGCACCGGCAGATCCTTCCTGACCAGCGGCTCGCCGCCGGTTACGCGCAATTTCGTAACGCCCAACGTGGCGGCCACGCGGGCGAAGCGTTCGATCTCCTCGAATGAGAGGATCTCCTGGCGCGTCACATACTGCACATTGTCTTCGGGCATGCAGTAGAAGCACCGGATGTTGCAGCGATCGGTGACACTGATCCGGAGATTGTCGTGAACGCGGCCGAAGGTGTCGACGAGTGCGCTATTCACAGGTCCTACTTTACAGCAAGCATCCGCTCGATGGGAATCGCGGCGCGCTCCATGGTTTCCTCGGATAAATCCACGCGAGGTTCAAGATTCAACAAACACTCGCGCAGCTTCTCCAGCGTGTTGCGCCTCATGTACGGACATTCACTGCAGTTGCAATTCTCGTTCGGGATGAAATAGAAGCGCTTGCGGGGCGCCAGCTTTTTTAACGACCGCAACACGCCGCTTTCCGTCATCACGATGAATTCGTCGGCGTCCGAAGAAGCGCACCACTCGATAATCGCCGTCGTGGAGCTGATGAAGTCCGCCATCGCGAGCACATCCTGCGGGCATTCCGGGTGTGCCGCCACCAGCGCGCTGGGATGCTCCACGCGAGCATTGGCCAATTTCCGCGCGGCAAAGGTAGCGTGCACGATGCAGGCGCCCTGCCAGATCTTCATGTTCTCGCGGCCGGTCTCGCGCTTCACATAATTGCCAAGATTGATGTCGGGCAGGAACAGCACCGTCTTATCCGGCGGAATCGAGTTGACGATCTTGACCGCATTACGGGAAGTGCACAGGATGTCGCTTTCGGCTTTGACCTCCACAGAGGTGTTGATGTAACTCACGATCACATGATCGGGATGAAGCCGCCGGTAAGCCCGCACTTGCTCGGCTGAGCAACTCTCCACCAGGCTGCAGCTGGCTTCGGAATCCGGAACCACGACAATGCGTTTTGGATTGAGAACCTTCGCGGTTTCAGCCATGAACCAGACGCCGCAGAATGCGATGACGTCGCCGGAAAAGTCACGGGCCTTGCGCGCCAGTTCCAGGCTGTCACCGACGGCATCCGCAAGGTCTTGAATCTCAGCGTCTTGATAATGATGCGCTAGAATGACGGCATGCCGGGCGCGCTTGAGGTCTAGGATCTCTTCCGCAATGGATGTAACAGTCAGCATGGGGAGGAGCCGGATCAGCCGGTATTTGATTCCATTGTATCAGGCCCGCCGAACCCGCCCTAAAATCCTGAAAGAATTGTAGGCGAGACTACATTACCGGCCAGTTTTCTGATACACTCCTTACAGAGTTTTTATGCTCCGCCTGTTTTACTCCTGTTTTTCCTTTTTTTTGATCAGCAGCGCCTTTGGTCTTGCCAACGCGCAAACGATCCTGACTTGTAACTCTACTTCTGTTCCGCCCATAGTGCATTCGGAAGGTATCGCCGAAAGAGTCGGCGATATCGTTCTGAACTGTAGCGGGGGAATGCCCGCTGCGCAAATCACGGGTAATCTCTCGATTTTCCTGAGCGTGGACATCACCAACCGGGTCGCCGGCACAACCGTTACCGATGTCGCTTTTACGATCGATAATGGCTCCGGACCGCAGCCCGTAAACGTTCCTGGAACACTTACGGGGCTCAGTTCGCTGGTCTTTAACGGAGTGAGTTTCACTCTGTCGTCTACCGGCACGGCGATTCTCCGGATCGCGAACATCCGAGCCGACGCCAATCAGCTCACTCCGCTGGCGAACAATTCGATTCAGGCCTTCATCGGATTCAACTCATCCAGCCTGATCTCGCTGACCGATACGCAACTCGCCGTCGCGAAGCCGCAACCGGGCTTGTATGGAAGCTTTTCCTCCAAGATCATTTGCGGGCCCAACGGATCGCCGCTGCCCGCCAATCCAAATAGTCTCGCGAGCCTTCTGGCATCCAATGCCGTTTTCGCCTCCACGCGCGTGACAGAAGGGTTTGCGGATTCATTTACACCCAAGGGTGCGTGGCAGGGCCTTAATGCCGACACCGGAGTCCGCATCATGGTCAGCTATTCTGGTTTCCCGGCGGGAGCGCAGCTCTTCGTTCCGGATGTCATCGCAGGCTCGGATGCGATTCAAGCGACCGCGGGCGGCGACTTTGGCGTGCCTGCCTCCGTTGGGCGTTACGCGCCGGGTGGAAACGGGTCGTTGCTGTTGGCGCGGGTGCAATCGGCCGACGCGAATGGCGCTGGCGGAACAGTGGTGTATACGCCGGGCGCCCCGGGCTCAGCCGCCGTGAGTTTCGACTCGATGAACCTGGTTCCGCTCACGAACGGATCCGGATCGGTGGTGTATGAAGTAGTGGATGCGAATCCTTCGGTCCAGGAAAGCGCGCAGTTCCCGGCGTTCCTTGGATTGGCCCCCACTCCAAACAGCGGGCCGATCACGACGTCGGCTAATATTTCTTTCGCGCCCCTATCCACGGTGATGACCGCGACCGCGCAAGCTCCGATCCCGCGCTTCGTGGCTCTGCCGGTGCCCCCCGATTGCAGCATTGTCGGCGATTGCGGCGCGAAATACCTGCCGAATCTTTTCGTAGTGGAAAGCTCGCTGCAATACACTGCGCCGGCCGGCTCGAATTTCCAGGTCAATTACATCCAGGTGCAAAATTCGGCCGGTGGTGTCATGCAATGGACTGTGACAGTGAAATACCTCAGCGGCTCGGGTTGGCTGCGCGTATCGCCGGCTAGCGGCGCCAACAACAGCACTATCCGTGTCGACGCGGTCCCTGGCAATCTCACACCCGGCACTTACCTGGCGATTCTCACGATCGACGCCGGACCGCTGGCGGGTTCGAAGGACATGCCGATTACCTTGGTGATCAGCGCTGCGGCGCCTCCTCCGGTTCCAACGCCGACTGTCACAAGCATTGTGAACGCTGCCACCTTCGCCACCGGTTCTGTCGCGCCCGGGTCGATCGCCACGCTTATGGGAAGCAGTTTCTCCGGGGGGACCCTGGCGGTCACCTTCGACGGGCTGCCGGCTCAGATTCTTTTCAGCAACGATACCCAAATTAATCTGCTGGTCCCGGCGGCTTTGCAATCGAAGACGTCCAGTCAGGTGATCGTGCAAGCGAATGGAGTTCCTAGCGCTCCCCAGGCCGTGACGCTCGCGCCCTTCGCGCCCGGCATCTTTCAGAACGGCGTGCTGAATCAGGACTACAGCGTGAATGCTCCGAATCAGCCGGCCCAGCCTGGAAGCGTGATTCAGATTTTTGCGACCGGCCTCTCGGGAATCGGCTTAATCAGCGCACGGATCGGCAATGAAGTTATCAATCAGCCCTATTATGCGGGTTCGGCGCCGGGTTTGACCGGAGTTCAGCAGGTGGACCTCATCGTGCCGGGTGACCTGACAGGTTCTACTGCGGCCGTTTCCGTGTGCGGCGGCCTGATAACCGGCCAAATCGTATGTAGTCCATCCGTTCAGGTGAACCTGGCGCAATAGTATTCCGATTGCGTCTGCCTACAATGGTAGGCGAATGGCAGACGAGCACAATTACGACGCGGTGCTGATTCTCTCGTTCGGTGGACCGGAGAAGCCAGATGATGTGATCCCGTTTCTCGAAAACGTCCTGCGTGGCCGGAATGTTCCGCGCGAGCGCCTGCTCGAAGTGGCCGAGCACTATTATCATTTCGGCGGCAAGAGTCCGATCAACGAGCAGAATCGGGCGTTGATTGTGGGGCTGGAAACATTACTCATGAGCGAGGGGCGGCGGCTGCCGGTCTACTGGGGAAATCGAAACTGGCATCCGTATCTCGTCGATGCGCTGCGTCAGATGCGCGCCGACGGCGTACGGCGGGCGCTGGCCTTCGTCACCTCGGTATTCAGTTCCTATTCCGGATGCCGGCAGTATTTGGAGGATATCGAACGGGCACGGTCCGAGGCCGGCGAGGGCACGCCGGAAATCGATAAGCTGCGATCTTTCTACAACCATCCCTTGTTTATCGAAGCCGAGGCGGATCGGGTGCGCGCCGCCCTCGATCAGATCCCCGCGGACCGCCGCGCGAATGCGCGCATCATCTATACGGCCCACAGCGTCCCCGTGGCGATGGCCCAGACCAGCGATTATCAGAAGCAGCTCAACGAATCCTGCCGGCTTGTCTCGGAAAGCCTCGGATTGGCCGATTGGCAGTTGGTGTATCAGAGCCGCAGCGGCCCACCGGGCCAGCCCTGGCTGGAGCCCGACATTGGCGATGTCTTGCGCGGCCTGGAACCCGGCAACCACGTCGTGATAGCTCCTATTGGATTCGTTTCCGATCACATGGAGGTGCTCTACGACCTCGATACCGAAGCCCGGGCTATCGCTGAGGAGCGCGGCTTGCACATGGTTCGTGCCGCAACCGTCGGCGTTCACCCCAAGTTCCTGAGCATGATTCGCGAGCTGATTCTCGAGAAGTTTGGCCAGTGCGAGCCACGCGCGGTCGGAAAGTACGGCCCCAATCAGGACATTTGCCGCGCGGATTGCTGTCCGGCGCCAGCCCGCCGTCCAACCCCAGCTATTGCTCGTTGAGTCGTTTGTAGACCTCGCGTTTTGATAGCCCCCGCTGGCGCGCGACCGTTTTGAGTGCATCCATTCTAGCAACGCCCGATTCCACTAGCTTTTCGACCGCCTCGGCCAGCGGAGTGTCATCTGCCTGGGCCGTTTCACCCTTTCCGATCATGAGGGTTATCTCTCCCTTCACGGCGGGCCGTTTTCCGAGCGTTTCGCGAAGTCCCGCCGCAGTATCGTTCAGAAATTCCTCATGAATCTTGGTCAGTTCACGAGCCAGCACGACCGGGCGCGGGCCTAGGATCTCCTCTATATCCTCCAGTGCGCCCAAAATGCGATGCGGCGCTTCATAGAACACCAGCGTTGCCTGCGACGGCCGTAAATCCTCCAAAAGTCTCCGCCGCTGGCCCTTTTTTGCAGGCAGGAATCCGTGAAAGGAGAACGAATCGGTCGGCAGTCCCGAAGCGCTCAAGGCCGTCACCAGCGCGGATGGTCCGGGAATGGGGCAAACGGCGATGCCCCTATTGCGCGCCTGCTCCACCAACCGGTAGCCGGGGTCGGCGATCAGTGGGGTTCCTGCGTCCGACACCAGCGCGATGTTCTTCCCCGCTTCCAGCTCGCGCAGCAGATCGGCCGACCGAGCCTGTTCGTTGTGCTCGTGATAGCTCACCAGCGGCTTGGCGATGCTGTATCGGTCCAGCAGCTTGCGCGTCTGCCGGGTGTCTTCGCACGCGATGAGATCTACTTCGCCCAGAATCCGGATGGCGCGAGTGGTGATGTCTTCCAGGTTCCCGATCGGTGTCGCAACAATGTAGAGCGTGCCGCTCACTTGAGTTCCACTCACTGTCAAGACTACGATAAAAACGCGGAGCGAGACCGAACGTAACGTGCCCATCCCCGGATTTTATGTTTGGGAAGTACCCGGCAAATGGATTTCCATTGAGCTAAGCCTGGATCTTGTCGATCGGCTGCAGCAGGATGTCATCCGCGGATTCGGTTCGCTTCCCCGCCGCGGCGCCGAGGTGGGCGGCATACTCGTTGGAACGGTGAGCGGCGGTGGGAGGATCGTTCGCGTGGAAGACTACCTGGAGGTCCCCGTCGAATACCGCCGTGGTCCCTCGTATCTGCTCTCCGAACCGGATGAGAAGACATTCGAGGCTGAGCTTGCTCAACTACGCAACAACCCAGCCAGATCGGCGCGGCCGATCGGCTACTTTCGCAGTCACACAAGGGACGGAGTGGGGCTCGCTCAGGAAGACTTGGATCTGGTTGCGAAATACTTTCCCGATCCGGAAACGGTAATCCTGCTGATCCGTCTGTTTGGGACAAAGCCCAGCACGGCAGGTTTCTATTTCAAAGAGGACGGCCAGTTTCAGAGTGGTCCGCCGCTGCTGGAGTTCCCGTTCCGCCGGCGGGACCTGGCGCCCGATGAGGCGACGCCATCGCCCGAGCGCCCGTCGCGCGGCGTCAGCGTTCCTTCCCGGATCCGGCGCGCAGCCCGAGCGGCCCAGCGATCCGAGACGTTGCCTGTCCAGAGTACCGAACACGACCCGGCTGCGGCGCCACGCGAGATTGTCGAGCCTGTACTCGCCCGCGAGCCCGAGCCAGTTGCATCTGAGATCCCCGAAGAAAAGTCGAAGCTGCGGGGCGGCCGGATTTGGCTTCCCGTGTCGGCCGTGTTCCTGTTGGTGGGTGTCTTAGCGGGGTTTCAGGTCGCGATGCGAGTGGGGCCGCAGGCGCTCGGGGGTTTAGATCCTTATAAACTCTCACTCTCGGTCACGCCCGCCGGCAACGACTTGGAAGTCAAATGGGACCGGCACTCGCCCGCCATCCGAAAAGCTCTGAAAGGAATTCTTACCATCGAAGATGGAAACTACCGTAAACCGATCGAACTGGACTCGGACCGGCTGCGGGGAGGCAGCGAACTGCTCTACCGGCATTATTCAAACGATGTTCGTTTTCGTCTCGAGGTGTTTCTGAAAGATTCAACCAGCGTGGCGGAAGCGGTGGAATGGAAATCAACCGGCAACTCGAAACCAGAAACTAGAAACTAGAAACGTATTCTTCAGAATCCAGGTCGCGCAATACCAGCTTGTCCTTCCGCGAATTCACTTCTGCTCGAACACGGCCACCCGGACCGATCTCTCCCCCGACGATCAAGCAAGCAAGCGGCTGAATTAGCTGTCGCTGCATGGTGCGTTTCAGCTCGCGGGCGCCATACTCCTTGCTGGTGCCCCGCTCGATCAGGAACCGGCGCGCGCGGGGCGGGACATCCAGGTGGAATGTGCGTTCCCCCAGCCGCCGGTCGAGATGGTCCTGCAATTGGCGAACCTCCTGGTCCAGGATAGCCGCCAGGGCATCGGATCCGAGCGGCTTATATGTGACCACCGCGTCGATGCGGTTGACGAACTCCGGCGAGAACTGCTTCCGCACAGCAGCCATGCCGATGCTCTCCAGCCGGCGGTTCTGGTCGCTCTCCTTTCTGGGCATCAAGGATTCAAAACCGAAGTCTGGATTCAATTCCTTGGCCATTATCTGAGCGCCCAGATTACTGGTTAGGAAGATCAACGTTTTCTCGAAATTCACGGTGGTCCCGTCGCCCAAGCGGAGCGCGGCCTTATCCAGAATGCCGAGCAGCAGCCGCGTCATGGTGGGAGCGGCCTTCTCCACCTCATCGAAGAGCACCAGGGAGACATCACAGGCTTCGCTGCTGGCTGCATTCACCTTCTGCTGCGTCAGCCAAGGCTGTGTCTCGCGATGCCCCAGGTAACCGGGGGGCGCGCCGATCAGCTTCGCGACTTCATGATCCATCTGGAACTCGCCGCAATCCACCTTGAGCAGCTTCTTGGCGTGGCCGTGCAGCACTTCGGCCAGCGCCTCCACGGTCTTGGTCTTCCCCGTTCCAGTCGGGCCAAGCAACAGAAAAATGCCAGCCGGCCGGCCCTCGGGCGACAGCATCGCCCGATAGATCTGAATAAAGGGAACGATGGCCGCGATTGCGGCGGGCTGCCCCACCAGTCTTTCTGCCAGGAAACTTCCGAGATCGCCCAACGGATCGATCGATCTTACTTTGGAACGATTCGTGGGATTGTTCATGAATGAAATAAGCTGCTTTCGTCTCCATTATCGAACGCAAGTTTCCTGGAGATGCAGATTTGCCGCGCCGAACTCGCGTGGTTCGAGGCTATGCTTTCAGGTCTTTTGCCGTCAGGAATGAATGAATTAGCTCGGTGATCCGACCGCTGGCTTTGCCATCTCCGTAGGGGTTGTGAACGCGCGCCATCGCTTGGTAGGCATTTCGGTCATCCAGTAACGAAGTTGCTTCGCTCACGATGCGTCGCTGGTCGGTTCCTACCAGCTTCACTGTGCCGGCCAGCACTGCTTCCAGCCGTTCAGTTTTTTCGCGCATCACTAGAATCGGCTTGCCGAGCGACGGACCTTCCTCCTGAATCCCGCCCGAATCGGTGATCAGTAGATAAGCCCGCCGCATCAAATCCACAAATGGCACGTAGCTCAAAGGCTCGATCAAGCGCACATTTGGATGGCCGGCGAGCAAGCGCTGCACCGGATCCTGCACATTCGGGTTGGGGTGCACCGGGTAGACGACCTGAACATCCGGCCGATCGGCGAGTTCGGCCAGCGCCCGGCAGATTCGCTCGAAGCCCTCGCCAAAACTTTCGCGCCGGTGCGCCGTCACGACGATCAACTTCTTGGCGGCATCCAGCTCCGGCCATTCGCGACCGTTCAGCCTGCCTTCCGCAAGCCCCTCGCGAACAAACTGAACCGCATCGATGCCGGTGTTGCCCGTGACATGGATTGAGTCCGGCGTCACTCCTTCGCGGCGAAGATTCTCGGCGGCATTTTCAGTGGCCGCGAAGTGCACCTCCGCCAGACGGGAGGTGAGAACGCGGTTCATCTCTTCCGGAAAGGGCTGACGCATGTCGCCGGTGCGCAACCCGGCCTCGACGTGAGCCACGGGAATATTCAGATAAAACCCGGCGAGCGCTCCGCACAGAGTGGTGGTAGTGTCGCCCTGCACGATCACCATCGAAGGCCGTTCGGCTCTAAGCACGCCCTCGAGGGCCGCGAGAATGCGCGAAGTGGATTGAAACAACGTTTGGCCGGGAAGCATGAGATCCAGGTCGTGATGAGGCTGGACGTCGAATGCCTCGAGCACTTGATCGAGCATCTCGCGATGCTGCGCGGTGACCAAAACGCGAACGTCGAAACGGGTGGGATGTTCGCGAAGGCTGCGAACCACCGGACAGAGCTTGATCGCCTCTGGCCGGGTGCCGAAGATCAACAAGACCTTGTGCATCCGATGAGTGTGCCCTGTCGCGGGGCTGAGAGTAGAGGATTTTCTATTTATGCCGGTAGGTGATGCGTCCCTTGGTCAAGTCGTAAGGAGAGAGCTCCAGGGTGACACGATCGCCGGCCAGCACGCGGATGCGATTGCGGCGCAACTTGCCGGCCAGGTGGGCAAGTACGGTGCGATCCTGGTCAAGCTGCACGCTGAAGAGTCCGCTCGGAAATTTTTCAACTACGGTTCCAGTAACTTCAATGCTATCTTCCTTACTCATCTTCCTCCTCGTTAGGGATTTTGTGCCATAGGTATATTAGCAAAAGGCCAACGAATCAGATCGTCTGGGTCATCCACCACGACCACTTCATACTTTTCCAACATCGGCATCAGGACGTTCTCGAGTTCGGCCTTCCAAAGCTTCCCTTCGTAGAACTGTGCCTTCATTGGCTCACGCGAGGGCAGGTCAGGAAAGCCGCGCATAAAAAAGAAGGTGTCGGGGTCTTCCACGGAAAGAAACGGGCCGAGTATTTTCATCCCGATTTCAGTGTGTGCCGGAACGGACTTGGAGCGGAATATCTCAAGGAATCGTGAGTGGCTGCCGGGCTTGGTTTTGTACGTCCTCATTTCTACAATCACGTAGCGTCTCCTCTTAGCCTTGCGAAATTAAGTGGGATCCACTGCCTCCGGCCCACGCGGCCATTCGAAACCGCTCAGATCATAGTGGTCACAATGATCGGAATGACGTGATAACAAGCTCTGAGCCTTCGGTGAAATAACCGGCAATTCATAGTTTTCGCCGGCGAACGAGCGAACTGCGTCCCGCGAATCGAACCAGACCAGCGTCACGAACTCCACTTCGTCCTCCCGGGCCAACCGAAGCACGTGGAAGCCTCTATAGCCGCAATCTCTCAGCTCTTTGTTCAAGCGAGGGAACAACTCGTTCTTCAAATAAGCCTCGTAGGCATCCGCGTTTTGCTTCTGCGTCCAGCCACGCCACATTCGGCAAATCATACGTCAGCTTTGTGCACTTTTCTCAACAGCGGAATCAGCAAGACCATCGCCAACCCGGCGCATATCGCCGCACCCTCCCACGCCACACGGGTCAAGGCTCGCCGGGTGCTGTAATCGCTCAGGATGATTTGCCATCGTTCCGGCAGAAACCGATTGCTCAACGCGAAGGCCAAGAGCAGGCCCAGGAAGCCGAAGCGAAGGATCGATTTGATGCCAGTCGCCGAGAAGCGCCGGGCCAGCACGCCGCTCAAGATGGCCACCGCAAATGAAGCCGTCAGGCTGAACACTAGCACGGCCGACAAAAAGGCCGCCGGCGGAGCCATCAGTGAACCCCGCCAGTTGGTCAGGTTGACCGTCACCAGCGCCGTGATCAGGATCACCACTGAAACTCCCCAGCCGTAAGCAACCACCAGCCCGGTCCTTGTCAAAATTCCGTCGGTTGAGCGGGCGTGCAATGCGGCCGATTCAGCGCTGGCGGGTGCTACGAAGAGAAGCGCAAGAAGGGCATATGCCAGGAGTATCCGGGGATCTAAAAACGTAAAACCTTTGTACCAGGGCACTAGAATTCCGAATGCCAACACAGTGAAAAGTATTACCACTGCCTGCCGTGCCATGGGTGCGAGTCCAGTATAACGTGCGGCCAAAGTGGTACTCTGGCAGTACCGCGTTGGTGGGTGAGCCCTTACGTCGTTGTAGGGCGTTTTATCGCAAGGCCCCTCATAATCCTTAGCCTTTTGCTCGCCGATAAGAAAGTATATGTTGGACAGGCGTATAGAACCCAGGATGCTATGTGCGGACATGGTCGATGTCCAATGGAAGGACAAAACCGGACGCTTGCGGAGGTCCGTGGCCAACCTGGAAGATATTTCGTTAACCGGCGCGTGCCTTCAATTCGACCAACCCGTTCCCTTGCAGACCGACATCCGGATAAGCTATCCCAAAGGCGAGCTCCTCGGAAAAGTGCGGTATTGCGTTTATCGCGAGATCGGGTATTTCCTGGGCGTCGAGTTTGAAGCGGGCTGCCGATGGTCGGCGCGTCATTTCAAGCCGCAGCATATGCTCGATCCCCGGCGGCTGGTAATCCGCAGCGTCAACCGCGCTTCAAAGTTAGCCAACTAGATTCCCTATACAGGCGCAAGAGATAATATTCAATTGCGCTCCATGTCCCGCTCGCCATACCTCTGTCCATTCTCTCGCCATCGAGCGCACTCATGAAAGGCAAAGCGCATCAAGAGCCTGCCCGGCTCGGAGGCATGATTGTCGCGGCGCCGACGCCCCGGCGCGCCGAAGAGTACTCAATCGACCTGGGCGCCACCCTGGAGATGATCGACTTCCTCTGTCAGAGCGGCGTTCAAGCAATAGCGTTGCTCGGTTCCACGGGCGAATTCGTCCACTTTGCCCTGGATGATCGCCGCCACATGGTGAACTTCGCCGTCAAGCGCAGCCGTCTGCCAATACTGGTGAACGTCTCGCATTCCACCCTCGATGGCGCGATCGAATTGGCCCGGGAGGCAACCAGCGCCGGCGTCGCTGGAATACTACTGATGCCGCCCTATTACTTCCGGCAGGACCAGGAGACGATTCGCAGCTTTTACCTTGCTTTCGCCGCAGCCATCGGGGACGCCTTGCCGATCTATCTCTACAACATTCCATACTGCACCAGTGAGATCGCAAGCGCCACCGCTGCGGATCTGCTGGCTAGCGGTCAATTCGCCGGCATTAAGGATTCGAGCGGAGATCTGAACTACTTCCGCGCGCTCAGCGAGCAGGCCGCGCGTACTCCCTTCACCCTGTTCTGCGGCTATGAACGAATCTATGGGGAGGCCAAGCGGCTGGGAGCAAACGGGGCGATATTCGGCACAGCGTCGGCGGTGCCGGAGCTGCTCGTGGCGCTGGACACGGCCCTTTGCGCCGGGGCGCGCGAACGTATCGACCGGCTTTCGGCTCGCCTCAATGAGTTCGTCGACTGGATCGAGGTTTTTCCCATGACAGCCGGAATCAAGGAGGCTCTCAGGCAACGCAAGTTGAAAAGTGGAGCGCTAGCTGTTCCGCTGGGCGAGCGAGGCGAACGGAAGCTGGCGGAATTTAGCGAGTGGTTTCGAGGCTGGCTGCCGGAGGTCCTACGCGAGTGCGGCCAATGACGATTAGGCCAATAGTGGACAATACGAAGAGCACGGGAGCAACCTAAGCCAAGTGACTACCGAAGAATTTCGACGCTACGGACGCGAGACCGTCGACTGGATGGCGGATTACCTTGATAACATCCGCGATTACCCGGTCTTGCCGGACATGCACCCCGGTGACCTGATGGACCGCCTGCCGAGCGCGGCCCCCGAGCAGGGCGAGTCTATGGACATGATTCTGGAGGATTTCGAGCAATCCATCGTCCCGGCGCTGACGCACTGGAATCACCCGCGGTTTTTTGCTTACTTCGCGAATTCCGGCTCTCATCCGGGCATTCTTGGCGAGATGCTGACTGCGGCATTGAACGGGAACGGCATGGTGTGGAAGAGCGGCCCCGCCATTACCGAGCTGGAGCAGGTTACGCTGGGTTGGCTGCGGCAATGGCTGGGGCTGCCGCGGGAGTTTTTCGGCATCATCTACGACACCGCGTCCATCGGCACCATGCACGCCATCGCCGCCGCTCGTGAAATGGCCGACCCGGACTCGCGCAGGAAGGGCAACTCGGGCCGGCTGGTGATGTATATCTCCGAGCATGCGAACTTCTCGGTGGAAAAGGCCGGGATGACGCTGGGCCTCGGGCAGGACAACATCCGCCAGATTCCCTCTGATGAAGCCTTTCGGATGCGCGTGGATCTGCTGCGGGAGGCCATGGAAGCGGACCGGAGGGCCGGTAAAAAGCCGTTCTGCGTGGTGCCGACCGTGGGAACAACCTCCACTTCCAGCATCGATCCCGTGAACACCATCGCGGACGTCGCCGAGGATTATGGCGCCTGGCTACACGTGGACGCAGCTTATGGGGGCGCAGCGGCGATCTTACCCGAGCTGCAAAACATCCTGGACGGGGCCGAGCGTGCGCATTCGATCGTGGTGAACCCGCACAAATGGCTTTTCACGCCCATGGATCTCAGCGCGTTCTACACTCGCGAGCCGGAAATCCTGCGCCGGGCGTTCTCGCTGGTGCCGGAATACGTGAAGACGGCGGAGGATCCGCGGGCCGTTAATTATATGGAGTACGGGGTCCAGTTGGGCCGGCGCTTTCGCGCGCTAAAGCTGTGGTTTGTGATGCGGCACTACGGGCGCGAGGGAGCCTGCGCGATCATCCGGTCGCACATCGAATACGCGCAGAAACTGGCGGGTCTGATCCGTTCTCATCCCGATTTTGAAATAGCCGCACCCACGCCATTCTCACTGGTATGTTTCCGCTATCGCGGCTCGGACGACGACAACCGCGCGCTGCTCGAAAACATCAACGCCTCGGGGAAGGCATTCCTTTCGCACACGGTTCTGAACGGTCGCTTCGTCCTGCGGCTGGCGGTAGGAAACATCTCTACCAGGTGGGAGGATCTGGAGGAAGTGTGGGCCTTGGTCAAGCAGAGCGCGAAGAAGACCGCGACGGCGGGGTGACCGACTCTCAGTGCCGACGTTTCTGAGCCGCGACCAGACGTTTCTGAGCCGCGACCAGAGGGAGCGGTTATCAATGCACCAGGGACCGATGCAGATAACCGTCCACGGTCTCCAATAGTTGCGAGGGATGAACCGGTTTCGAAATGTAGCCGTTCATGCCCGCCTCCAGGCAGCGTTCCATGTCGCCGCTCATCGCGTGCGCCGTCATCGCTACGATCGGCAGCCCCTTCCAGCGCGGATCTTTCCGGATCAGCCGCGTAGCCTCCAGCCCGTCCAGCACGGGCATCTGCACATCCATGAGGATCAGATCGAACCCGGGGCTCTTTTCAAGTTTCGCCAAGGCTTCCGTGCCGTCGCCAGCCACCTCAATCGAAAAGCCACGTTTGCGGAGGACCGTAGTGACCACCTTCTGGTTCACCTGGTTGTCTTCGACTACCAGAATGCGGACCAGGCTCAACGCCGCATCCACCGGAGCTGCGGGTGAGTGTTCGATAGACTTACATTTGGCGGCTTCATCGATCGCAATATCGCAGGGGAGCTTCACGACGAACGTGGTGCCTTGGCCGACTTCACTCTCGACGTCAATTTCCCCGCGATGCATTTCCACTAGCTTCCTCGTGATGGCGAGCCCCAAACCCGTCCCTCCATACTTACGGCTCACGCTGCCGTCTGCTTGCGTAAACTTATCGAAGATCAAAGCCAGTTTGTCGGCTGGAATTCCGGTTCCACTGTCCTCTACTTTAAATTGAAGCCGGAACTCTCCGTGCTTCGAAAACCCGCCATCGAGATGCACATCCACCGATCCGGCTTGTGTGAATTTCACTGCGTTACTGATCAGGTTCGACAGAATCTGGCGAATTCGTAGCGGATCTCCGATGATCTGCTCGGGCACGTCCGGCGAGATCTCGGAGCGAAGTTGGGTTCGATTCTGAACCGCGCGGGGGTGGTGGGCCTTGATGCATTCGTCCACCATGACGCGAATATCGAAAGGGATCTTCTCAAACGACATCTTGCCCGCCTCAATCTTCGAGAGATCCAGCAGGTCATTGAGGAGCATGAGCAGAGAGTAGGCGCAGCTTTGAGCGGTCTGCAATTGCTCGGTCTGCTCGGGCGCAAGTTGGCCTTCCAGCACCAGATCCAACATTCCGATCACGCCGTTCATGGGAGTCCTCAGCTCATGCGACACATTGGCGAGAAAATCGCTTTTGGCCTCATTAGCCGCTTGGGCGCCGCGCATGGCCTCCTCCAACTGCTCGGTGCGTTCCTTGATGCGTTTTTCCAGCAGCCCTTGCTGTTCGCGAAGCTCTCGCTGCGAATTCGCCAGAGCCTGAATCATACCGTTCAGGCTCTCGCCTAGAAACTCGATTTCGTCGCCCGTCCTGCTGACTTCGATCGGTTCTAGGCTCCCGTTTCGAATAGAAATGATGCCGGCTTCGAGCGTCCCCAGGGGGCGCGCCAGGATGCGAATCGTGAAACGCGCGATCGCTGCTGAAACCAGCAGCACAATCACGAACAGCAGCAGCCCCTTGCCGGCGTCGAAGGTATCCTGCCGAAGGTCGTAGGCCAGGAAAGTGGCCACTACCCAGAACAGCAGGACGGCGGTGAAGATCGAGAACTTGGACGCCAGGGAACGTAAAGGTCCCGGTCGCGCCACCGCGCGGTCGTTTTTCGACCCCTTTGGCATACCTGTAGATCGGAAATTCTACCCGGTCCTTCATAAGGGAAACACCTTAGAGCCGTACCTTAGCACGGCCAATGTTATTCTTGGACGGAATGAGCCGCCTTCGGATCACGCTCTGCGGCCTGGAACTGCAGAATCCGGTGATCGCCGCCTCGGGAACCTACGGATACGGAATCGAATTCGAGAAAGTCGCGGATCTGAACGCGATCGGCGGGATCGTAGTCAAGGGGCTTTCGCGCGAACCGATCACCGGCAATCCGCCGCCGCGCCTTTGGGAAACCGAAGCTGGAATGATCAATTCCATCGGATTGCAGAACATTGGCGCGCGCGCGTTCGTTCGTGAGAAGTTGCCGGCGCTACGGGGCCTGAAGACCGCGATCTTCGCCAACGTGTTCGGATACACGCCCGGCGATTATGCCGAGGTCGTCCGCATTCTCGAAGATGCCGATGGCATCGCCGGATACGAGCTGAATGTATCCTGCCCGAACACCCAGCACGGCGGAATTTATTTTTCGAGCGACCCCAGCCTGTTGAACGAGGTTGTGACGCTGGTTCGGCCCCTGGCGCATCGCCCGCTCATCGTGAAACTGTCTCCCAACGTCGCGCGGATTGAGCCGCTGGCTCAAGCTGCAGAGCAGGCCGGAGCCGATGCGATCAGCCTGGTGAATACGTTTGTGTCTCTGGCGATCGACGCGCGCTCGCGCCGGCCCCGCATCGGTGCAGGCTTCGGAGGACTCTCGGGCCCCGCCATCAAACCCATCGCCCTGCGCCTGGTTTATGAGGCGGCCAAAGCCGTGCGAATTCCGGTAATCGGCCTGGGGGGCATTCGAAGCGGCGAGGATGCCGCGGAGTTTCTGGTTGCCGGAGCCTCGGCCGTGGAAGTTGGTACTGTGAATTTTTGGGATCCGGCTGCGCCTTGCCGCATCGCGCGCGAGCTGGACGACTATTTGAAAAAAGAAAAACTAAACAACGTAAAGGAACTGGTGGGAACTCTACAAATATGAAGAAAACGGTTTCAACTGAGAAGGCGCCTAAGGCGATCGGTCCTTATACGCAGGCGGTGATATCGAACGGCGTGGCGTATTTGAGCGGACAGATCCCGCTCGATCCGGCTACCAATCAATTGGTGGACGGCGATATCGCAGCCCAGACTGAGCGCGTCATCATGAACTTGAAAGCCGTGCTCGAGGCTTCGGGCGCGTCGCTCGAATCCGTGGTCAAGACCACCATATTTCTCAAGGATATGGGCGATTTTCAGAAGATGAACGAGGTGTACGGCCGCTTCTTCACGACCAACCCGCCGGCTCGCTCCACAGTGCAGGCCGCGCGGCTACCGCGAGACGTCAGCGTCGAAATTGACGCTATCGCGGTCGTGAGCTAATACGATCGAGGCCTAATACTGTCTAATCCTAATGCGCTGAATATTGCGCCTGGGGCGGGTTCAACCTGATCTCGAGTGTCTTCTGCTCTTCATTCACCTCGAAGTTTTGACCGAAGGTCTGGTAGTTCTTCGCGATTATCTGCACGAGAATGGTCCCTTGCGGGAGAGACGGGATCTTTGCGATGCCTTCTTCATTGGTCTGCTGTTCCCATTCGGTCCGGATCTTCTTGCCGAACTTCGCCACTGAACGTCCCTGAACGAACTTGACGATTACGCTGGCGTGATCTATCGGCTTGCCGGACTTGGTCTTCACCTCAATGGTGAGCTTGGTCATATCCGCGCCGAGAAAAGGCAATGCGAGCGCCAGCAAGAGAATCACACACAGCATACCTACATCATACGCGCATGATATGGGAACGACACGCGTATGGCCTGGTTCCGGCTATCGGACGCCCATCGCCCAAGCCGGCGGATCACTGGCGGGGAACGATTCCTCGGAGTCCTCAGTCACGATATCGAACGGAGGCTGATATCGCACGGGCGCATCTTTAACCGGCTTGCGTGAGCGCAGCCAGTCGATGCCGGCCCGCAATAAAAGGCCCCCCATCCCGAAGAGCATGATCCCGCCCCAATGCGGCCGCCGTTTCCCGAAAGCAAGGCTTAACATGGTCCCGGCGCCGAGTAGCAAGGCGACCCGTTCTTGAAACCTGGAAACTTCCTGTTCCATAACATGCCTCCAGGCTTTAGCAGCAAGTCGGCTGCCATTTCACCGCAACGAGAAGATTCAGCTATTCCAGACCCAGCCGCGAAAAAAATACAGGATGTAACCTGGCAATATCCACCGTTTTAGCACGGCTCGTCGGCGGGCGCTAGAATGGCGCTATGGAACGTAGAACTTTTCTTTTGGGCGGCGCGGCCGCTGTTCAGGCCTTCGCTGCCAATGAGACCGTGAACATAGCGATCGTCGGCGTCGGCTCTCGCGGAACCGAGCACGTAAAGCAATATTTGAAACTGCCGTCGGCGCGTATCGCGGCATTGTGCGACGTGGACACGGCGCAAATGGAACGTGTCTCGCAGATCGTTTACGACCAAACTCAAAAGCGGCCGAAGAATTACCAGGACCTTCGCAAGCTTTACGAAGACAAGGATATCGACGCTGTGTCCATCGCCACGCCCAATCATTGGCATGCGCTGGCCACGGTGTGGGCTCTCGAGGCCGGCAAAGACGTCTATTGTGAGAAACCGGCCTGCTACAACATTTTCGAAGGCCAGCAGATGGTAAAGGCGGCGCGAAAGAACAATCGCATCGTGCAGATCGGCATGCAAGGCCGCAGCGTCGTGCACAAACGCAAGGCCATCGAGCTGGTGCGCGGCGGAGCGATCGGGAAAGTCTACATGGCGCGCGGTCTGTGCTTCAAGCGCCGTCCCTCAATTGGCAAAACGCCGCCCGAAGCTGTGCCGGCCGGACTGAACTGGGACATCTTCCTGGGACCAGCGCCAATGCGGCCCTATACCAAGAATCGGTTTCATTACAACTGGCACTGGTTCTGGGATACCGGCAACGGCGATATCGGCAACCAAGGCATCCATGAGATGGACATCGCGCGCTGGGGTTTGAATCGAACGCTGCCCAAGAAGGTCGTCTCCAGCGGTGGCAAGTACGTGTACGACGACGATCAAGAGACGCCCAACACGCAAATCGCTAGCTTTGACTATGGCGACGCGGAGCTCGTGTTCGAGGTTCGTGGGTTTCCGACCGGCGGAGAGGCGACCATCGAGCCCGGCGGCTCCAATTTCATCGGCAACATCTTTTTTGGCGAGCAGGGCTATCTGTCCTTGGATCACCTCGGCTACCAGATCTTCCTCGGTCCAAAACGAGAGCCCGGCCCATCGGGCAAGGCCGAGCCCGGCGATACCGGTCCACACATGCAGAACTTCCTGGATGCGGTCAAGAGCCGGCGCCGGGAGGATCTGCACGGCGAGGTACAGGAAGGCGTGAACTCGGCGGCGCTGGTGCACCTGGCCAACATCAGCTACCGGCTGGGCCGTGAGTTGGCATTCGATCCGGCTACGGAAAGTTTTCCGCACGATACCGAGGCGAACGCGATGCGGACGCGGCCGAAGTATCGGGAGCCCTACGTGTTCCCGAACCTGGGGTAGAGAATGGACTACATCATTGAAGATAACGCCAAGTTGTTCAATGAGCTGATCGCGATTCTCTATGAGGACGATCCTCACTCGCGCGCATTCGAAGCCTTAAGGAACGTAAAGGCCAACTATGAACAGCGGAGCATGGACCATACACTAATGACCCCGGTGCTCGCGATCTATGAGCGGCTCGGGGACTCGGTCACCAATGAAACGCGGGATAAGATCAAATCAGCACTTATCTCGTATGCGAATCAAAAGTTCGATGCCATGAAAAAGCTGACTTCACTAAGTGATCAGTACAGGGAGAGCGGCGGGAAGCTGCTGTCTCGTGATGAGATTCTGCAAGAAGTGGATGAAAGACGCGGCACATCGAGATAACTAGTATTTGGCTATCCTGACGTTTCTGGACAGCAGCGTGCTTATTGCTGCTCACAGGGCGCAATCGCCAGATCGGGAGTCGGCCCTCAGAATCATGAACGACTCCTCTCGCGCCTTCATTGTAAGTCCGTTTCTTTACATGGAAACGTGCATCCATCACAGCCAATCCGTGGTGCTCGGATTCTTCTTGTGCGATCTGTACAACCGACTCAAGCAGCCGCCCATATGGGCGAGGCGGAAGTCCTATTCACTTTGGAGCAGAAGACAAAGCCGATGCACCGCGCGACTATCGTGCGCGTCCGCCCACCTCCAATCCGTGAGCTAAAACCGTTAAGCTCGCGCGGCCGTGGTTTCCGACGCGACTTCCGCTACCGCCCCCGCTGCTTCGGCGCACTGCGCATGCGTGATTTCGTAGTGCGATACTGCTCGCACCTCGCGCGGATTGGATGCTTCATTCATCAGCACGCCGCGGGTTTTCAGACGCGCACAAAACTCAGTAGCGTTCAGCCCCGTGCCAGTAACATCGAAGATGACGATATTCGTTTGCACGCGGTCGAGCTTGATTCGCAGGCCCGGCAGCTTGGCAAATTCACCAGCCAGGAAACGCGCGTTGGCGTGATCTTCGCCCAGCCGGTGCCGCATCTCTTCCAGCGCGATCAGGCCGGCCGCGGCCAAAACACCAACTTGCCGCATCGCCCCGCCCAAGCGCTTCCGATACATCCGGCCACGCTCAATCGCTTCCACCGACCCTGCCAGCATGGAGCCGACCGGCGCGCCAAGCCCTTTCGAGAGGCAGAACATCACCGTGTCGGCCGGCGCCGCAAGTTCGTGCACCGGACGATTCAGGGAGCAAGCGGCGTTGAAAATACGCGCGCCATCCATGTGAACCGGAATGCCCATGTCATGCGCGTTGCCGGAAATCTCGCGGACAACTTCCAGCGGGTAAACCGTGCCGCCAGCCATGTTGTGCGTGTTCTCGATTTCCACCAGACCGGTCGGGGCCCAGTGCGGGCTCGGTAGCCGGATCGCATCCCGTATCGCGTCCCACCGCAAAATCCCATCGTCGGCGTGGACCGTGCGCACCAGGCAGCCCGCAAACCAGGCCGTCATCGATAATTCCCAATCGAGGATGTGTGCACGCGACTCGCACACCACCTCCTGGCCGTGCTCAGTGTGGATCTTGACCGCGATCACGTTACCCATGGTGCCCGTGGGAACAAACAGACCGGCTTCTTTGCCGAGAAGTTCCGCGGCGCGCTGCTCTAGCCGATTGACGGTCGGATCTTCGCCGTAAACGTCGTCGCCCACTTCGGCTTCGGCCATGGCGCGGCGCATGGCGGCGGTCGGCCGCGTCACGGTGTCGCTTCGGAGATCGATCATATCGTAATAAATTCTGCAAAAACTTCGTTGGACAAAAGAACGCCGCGGTTAGTGAGCCTGAGCCGGTCGCCGTCACTCGCCAGCAACCCTTCATCGACGAAGCGCTGGATCGGCGCCTCGAACCTGCGCCATTCCTCGGGCTGCGGACGAATCCCTTCGGCTAAACGGAGGCCGACGAAGAACCGCTCCTCGGCCCGATTGGCGAGGGTCGATGCCAGCCGGGGTGATTGGCCTCGCTTCCAGCAATCCACGTAATCCGCCGCGGATTCCACGTTTTGAGAACGCATGCTGCCATCAAAGGAATGCGCATCCGCTCCGAAGCCAAGATAAGGCTGCAAGCGCCAGTATTTCAAATTATGCAGCGATTCGAAGCCAGGCCGCGCGAAATTCGAGATCTCGTAGCGATGAATTCCCATCCGATCCAGCTCGCTCGCCGCGATTTCGTACAACTCGGCCGTCAATTCGTCGGCCGGAACATCCGGAGCGCCGTAGCGTTTCCCGTTCAAGAGAACTTCGTGGCCGAGCCGGCTATCATCATCGATTTCGAGCATATAAACCGAAACGTGCGGAGGCGCCAGCGTCTCGATCCACTCGAGGGATTCTTTCCATGCCGCCACCGTTTGTCCAGGCAGACCAGCAATGAGATCGATATTGAAATTGGCGAAGCCGGTCTCGCGGAGCACTCTGACCTCATGCGCGACAATCTCGGCCGTGTGCTTCCGTCCGGTGCGCGCCAGCTCCCGCTGAACGAATGACTGGACACCCAGGCTCACGCGATTCAGACCAGCACGTGCCCAGCCGGCCGCACGCTCCCCAGTAACCGTACCTGGCGCGACTTCGATGGTGGCCTCTTGCCAAGGCGCACCGGGAATGCCCGAGCCCGAAAAGGTCTGGTTGAGGTCGCTCAACTCCATCCGGCTCGGTGTGCCGCCGCCGATATAAACCGTCTCGGGCCGCCAAGGCCAGTCGACGGCAGCAATCTCGGCCGATAGCGCCCCCAAGTATTGCCGCTCCAGTGCCTCGGGAAGCACTCCCGACGCGAAGTTACAATAGGTGCACTTCTGCGCACAAAAAGGATACGACAAGTAAACGCCGGGCATTTACAGCGAGACTTCTTCCCCGAGCTGCTTGGTGATGGCGTCCTGGATCAACTCGGTCAGCGTTTGGCCGGTTCCTGGCAATACGAAGCTGCTTTCGACTGTGTCCCAATCGAGCTTATAACTCTTCGATTGGGCCGAAACCCAGATTTGGTGAACCGGTGAGTTGGGGCTGATAACGAATTTGGCCGGGGGATCCTCGAACTCAATGGCCAAGGCGCCGGAATTGAAGTCAACCTCGAATTCGCCATCATCGGAAGCCGCCGCCAGCTTTTTGTAGAGGGCATTCAGCGATTCGTCTGCTCGCTTTTTGAACTCTTGGTCGTCCATAAAAAGAGTGGCTCGAACCTTGATTCTAGCCGAAAAGGAAGACGTGCGACCGCTTCTAGCCCGTATGCCGCTCATCCGCAACTTTGGGCCGGGTGCGATCATCTGCTAATCTTGAACGGTTGCTGACCATGGAGACAGCTTGTATACGCTACACCGAGATCCCTCACACCACGCGGCTGTTTTCCGATTTTCAATACCATTTTGATCGAGTTGCCCGGTATTACGCCCATCCTCCCGGTGATCCGTCTTCCTACGCCGCCGTCGCCCGCCAGATGCAATACTCCGAGGATCGTCGAGCAGCCTTAGTGGCGGCGCTTCGCGCTCGCAATCCTGGAAGCCCTTCGCTCGATCTACTGGCCCGTCCAGATACGGTGGCGGTCGTCACAGGACAGCAGGTTGGTCTCTTTTCCGGCCCTGCCTACACGATTTACAAGGCTCTCACCGCCGCCCGGCTAGCGGCCCAGTTGAACGCGCAAGGAATCCCCGCCGTTCCGGTCTTCTGGCTCGCTACTGAGGATCATGATTTCGCCGAAGTGAACCACACCTTCGTTTTTGATGCGAGCCATCGGCCGATTTCGTTGAGCGTGGATGGCTCTGCGGGCGCAGAGCGGCCGGTAGGTAGAATTCCGATCGCCGAACCCCCGGTGGCACGATTGCGCGAGGCTCTGTCCGGTTTCCCCAACGGCGAGGAAATCGCCCAAATAGTCGCGGAGACCTACCGTCCGGGGACCACTTTTGGGACGGCTTTTCAAGCCTTGCTCAAGCGACTGCTTTCTAAGCATGGCCTACTGTTTGTCGATCCGCTGGACGAATCGATACGCCGGATGGCGGCGCCTCTGATGCGTGATGTGCTGCGCAATGGCGCCCAGTTGCAAGCCAAGCTCCTTCAGCGGAACAAAGAGCTCGAAGCCGCTGGTTATCACGCCCAAGTCCATGTGGAGGCGAAGACATCGCTGGCGTTTCTGCTCGAAGGCGATCGGCGGATCACGCTGCGCCGGCAGAATGGCGACTACGCGTCCAGAGACCGCCGCTATTCGGTTGGTGAGCTTGGCGACCGCGCCGACCAGCTTTCGCCCAACGCACTGCTTCGTCCGGTGGTCCAGGATTACGTGCTGCCGACCGTAGCCTATGTCGGCGGACCCGCGGAGCTGGCCTACATGGCGCAATCTCAGGTGCTGTATGAGGGCCTCCTGGGCCGCATGCCGGTGATGGTCGCACGCGCCGCATTCACGCTGTTGGATGCGCGAACCACCAAGTTGATGGAACGCTACGGGCTCACACTGCCAAACTTTTTCCACGGCGAAGATAGTGTTCGCGAGGCGATCGCCAGCCAACTGGTGCCGACGGCGCTGGTGCGCGAGTTTGATGACACTCAAAAGGCGATGTCGGAATCCTTAGACAGACTACGCGATGATCTGGTTTCGTTCGACTCCACCCTCGCGGCGGCCGCCGATAAGAGCCGCGCTAAAATGCTGTATCAGCTTTCGAAGATGGAGCACAAAACCGCGCGCGAGGCTTTGAAGCGTAATCAACGCGCCGTCGATGAAGCGAGTTACATGTCGGGTTTGATTTTTCCGGAGAAGCATCTGCAGGAGCGCTTGTACTCGATTCTGCCGTTTGTCGCCAAGCACGGCCTGGGGTTCATGGACACGCTCTACGAGCAGGTTCACCTGGATTGCCCCGACCACAAGGTGCTGGTCGCTTGAGTTAAACATTTAGATCACATTCATGAGAGTCAATCAAGTCAAGAAGGCGCTGGCCGAGGGCAAGCTACAGCTCGGCACCGGATTTGCACAGTTCCGTTCGCAGGATGTGGTGCGCATCCTGGCTCAGGCCGGCTTCCATTGGGCCTTCATCGATACAGAGCACGGCGGCTTTGATCTCGAGACCGTGCAGGACCTCTGTCGCATTGCCGTGCTCGTAGGGCTGAGCCCGGTCGTGCGTGTCGCCGACATGCAATACTCGCTGGTGGCGCGGGCACTCGATTCGGGCGCGCAAGGAATCTTATTTCCGCGCGTGGAATCGCCCGAGATGCTTGAGAAAGCCGTAAGCTGGACGCGGTTTCCACCCGCCGGCGTTCGCGGATTCGGGCTGGTTCCGCTGCACGTCGATAACGAGAAGGCCACCATTCCCGAGATCATCGAGCACGTCAACGCCAACGTTCTGGTGGCGTTTCAGATCGAGACCCAGCGCGGCGTGGACGCCCGCGACGAACTGGTGTCGGTGCCGGGAGTCGATGCCGTCTTTATCGGACCAGCCGATCTGTCGATTTCGCTCGGGGTCGGCGGCGATTTCCTGCACGCCAAGATGGTGGACGCCATCGACAAGATCCACGAAAGCTGCCTCAAGCACAAGGTCGCATCGGGGTCGCATAGCCGCGGTATTCAGCAGGCCAAGTTCTTGATCGACCGCGGCCTGCGATTCGTCGGTTGCAGCAACGACACCTCGATGCTCTTCGATCGGGCCTCCGAGATCGTCCGCGGTCTAAGCTGATTGCGAAAATGATGCATTGTGAGGCATCATGAGGATATATGCCTCGTTCCCAACCCATCGCCTCGAAGCGCGGGCACGCCAGTCGCGCCAAGGGCAAAGCGAAATCTGAAGTGCGCTACACGGTCGGCCTCCCGTCGGGATTGGCGCGGCAAGTTGAGCGATACGCCGGAACGGTTGACGCGAGCATGAGCAAGGCCATCGCCACGCTGGTCCGTCTGGGACTGGAGAGCCAGGAAGAACGAAAGCGTGAATTCTTCAAGAGGCTCAAAGACAATCTCGCTGATGACGATCCGGCCCACCAGGACCGGATGGTGGACGAATTCCGTATTCTCATTCTCGGCCATTGAAGAATGCCCAATAGTGAAGAATGCCCAAGATCCAGTGGGACCGGCTCCCGCGAGAAAAGTGGGCACATCTTCGCGATCGCGCCAGGGAACGGAAGATTTCTGCTGACGACCTCTTTGATTTGGCGGAGTGGAAAGCGCAAGACCCCGATGTGCCCGAAGGAGACTGGTACAAGGATTTCGGGACGTTCAAACTGTGCGGCACGGGAAAATTTCCCAGTACGTTTCTGATGGCGGTTCAGGCCGCTCGCGGAAAACGGCTTCCTTAGGAAGCGATCACGCCGCCGAAGTCGCGCGTGTGGGATCACGGAGGCCTTGGTGACGCCTTGGCGATTGTCGATGAGGCCTTGGTGAGGCCTTGCTGATTTGACTTTCCATCGCGCGCTTCAGTAGACTTCTCACCAGCGGTAAGGAGGCACATTCGGCAATGAAATTTTTCTCCAGAACTCATTACAGGCAATGCCTGGGACTGATCCTCGCTCTGCCGTTAGCGGCGGCCACAGTGCGCATTATCCAGACCAACAGCGCCGGCGACAACGTCGATCTCATTGATCCTGCCACCAACAAAATAGTCGGCGTGATCAAGGGCATCGAAGTGAATCATGGCGCCGCGGTGGCTCCCGATGGAAGCCGCTACTACATCAGTGATGAGGCCGAAAGTACCCTCGACGTAGCGGACGCAAAGACGCTGAAGGTCATCCGGAATATTCCGCTCAGCGGTCACCCCAATAACATCGCGGTCAGCAAGAATGGCAAGCGCGTTTACGTGTCGATTGCGGCGGCGCCCGGCGCGGTAGATGTCATCGACACCACTTCCATGGAGAAAGTGAAGAGCATCCCCGTCAAAGGCGCAGTGCACAACACCTACGTCACCCCTGATGGCAAGTTCATAGTCGCGGGCTCTATCGCGGGCAAGATCCTGACCGTCATTGATGGCGAGACAGAAGAGCCGGTCTGGACGGTCTCCTTCGAAAATGGTGTGCGCCCGATCGCCTTCGAAAAGAATCCCGATGGGTCGACCAAGCGCATGTTCGTTCAGATTTCCAACCTGCATGGCTTCGCTGTGGTGGATTTTGCCACGCATAAGGAAGTCAACCGGATCATTCTTCCCGATGTCCCAGGCAAAGAAAAGGATACCGAGGGCGTGCAAGGGTCTCCTTCACATGGCATCGGCATCACGCCCGATGGAAAGACGCTTTGGGCCACTAGCAAGTGGTACGGCTACGTCTTTGCGTATTCGATGCCCGACTTGAAGTTGCTCGGCAGCGTACCAGTGGGTGACGACCCGGATTGGGTTACCTTTACGCCCGACAGCAAATCGATGTACGTGGCCTGCGCAGGCGCGAACTATGTGACGGTGGTGGACGTGAAGTCGATGAAGGCCGTTACGCACATCCCAGTTGGGCAGGTGCCGAAGCGAAACATCACGGCCGTGCTGCCGTAGACTGCGCGTAGCCTACCTGGAAGCGGTGGCCTTCTGGCCGTGCGCCCACTCGTCCAAGATCTGCCACTCGGGATCGTTCTTCGACTCCCAATGCTTGCCACCCGGATGGAATTTATTCCCGCCGGCCTTCTCAGCCAGAGGATATTTTAGAAGTGGGCTATCCTCGGGCTCACGAGTGTTGACCATCGCCGATGCGGACGTGAAGTTCTTGCGGGCTTGCTCATCGTTCCAACTGGTAGCGCCAGGAGACAAGCGCTGCAGCCGGAACGGAGTTCCGTTTGAATGGCAAACGTAGCAGCGGGCATGACCTTCACGCTTAGCCAGCAAAATGGGCTGAACTTTGGTCTTGAAGAACTGGAAATCCAGAGAGGACGTTTCGCTGGATTGCGCGAACGCCGTGGTTGCCACGATCAGGAGAAGCAGGGGTCGCATAAAAGCACGCTTCCTTTCGTACGATTCTACATTGAATGGACACAATAGCAAAATAGAGAGCACGCTGCCAAGCCGAGCCTGACGCTGCTATACTCGAAATCGTCGTAGCGGCCCGATCGCTGGAGTGGCGGAACTGGCAGACGCACGGGACTCAAAATCATACAAACACAATTTATCGTGCTCTTTAAGACACCTAAATTCATAGAGATGCGCAAAACATTGACCCTTGTGATATACTTACACAAGTGTTGCACAGTTTGGCTGTTTTCGCAGCCGAACCGCTATGCCAGAGAAGCACACGATCCTCGGCGGCAAGGTCCACGTCTATAGGCGCGACAACAGCAGTCGCTGGCAGTGTGCCACCTACCTAGCCGGAAAGAACCGGCGGGTTTCCACCAAGGAAGACAGCCTGGGCAAGGCCAAGGACTTCGCCGAGGACTGGTATCTTGAGTTGCGCGGCAAGGCCCGGAACGGCGAAATACGCGACGAAAAAACCTTTCGCGAAGCCGCTGTGCAGTTCGAGCGCGAATACCAGATCATCACCGAGGGCCAACGTAATGCCGAGTACGTTGTAGGCCACAGCACTCGCCTCCGGCTTCATCTGGTGCCCTTCTTTGGCGACATGGGACTTTCCGAGATCACGCCCGGCCAGATACAGGAATACCGCATTCATCGCCACGAGGAAGCGGTGAAGGAATACGGAAAGCCGCCAGCCCGGAGTACCATGCATCAGGAAATCGTCGTTCTGCGGCAGACCCTCAAAGCCGCCGTGCGCCACCGATGGCTGGACCGGCTTCCGGATCTCTCCGAGCCCTATCGGGCGTCCGGAAAAATCTCTCACCGCGCGTGGTTTTCCCCGGAGGAATACAAGAAGCTCTATGAAGCCACCCGGCGACGGGCGCGCAGTCCGAAAAATCCCCGCTACAAATGGGAATCAGAACAGCTTCACGACTACGTCCTGTTCATGGCCAATACCGGCCTCCGGCCGGACGAGGCGAACCACCTTGAATATCGCGATGTGAAGATCGTCGAGGACGAGGGCAGTAAGGAAACCATCCTTGAGATCGAGGTCCGCGGCAAACGCGGCGTCGGCTATTGCAAGAGCACCAGCGGAGCCGTAAAGCCTTTCCAGAGACTGGTCGAGAGGAACAAGCCGCAGCCGACCGATCTAATTTTTCCGAAGACCCACCGGCAACTCTTCAACACCATCCTGGACGAAGAAGGCCTCAAGAAAGACCGTGAGGGACAACCCCGCACGGCCTACAGCCTGCGGCACACCTACATCTGCCTGCGTCTCATGGAAGGCGCGGACATTTATCAGATCGCGAAGAACTGCCGCACCAGCGTCGAGATGATCGAGAAATACTACGCTTCCCACCTCAAGAACAGCCTCGACGCCTCGGCGATCAACATAAGGCGGAAGAAGGCGAAGAAAAACGAGCCGCCCACGGAACAAGAGGAGTAGTCCCTCCGTTCGCACCAACTCCCCGTTGCCCTCGCTTCGAAGCCGAAAAGCCTGCGGGTCACCATGATCCCGCTTCGGCGTAGGGGATGGCACCATCCCGCGTAGGGCAAATCGCTTTTGAACTGTCAGGCAATCTCTCCGCCTGTGCACAGTTCTTCCGGGCGCCGGGAAAAAGCGGGACACCTGCTCCCGCCCCGGCAGCCAAGGATGGAACCATCCTTAACCCTCGACAAAGTTGTGAAATGGACTTTCATCTTCGAGCTGACGAACATGCTCGGCACACATGGAAAAAGGGCGGAGCCCGGAGGCCCCGCCCTTGTAGTTTCAGCCATGAGGCCCGCTATCTAAGCCGGGCCTGCTTGCGGCATATTTCCGAAGTCACGGTTTCGAGGCTTGCGAGGGCTATCGTTCTCTCCGCATGCCAACGTTGCGTGCGCAGCAGGTCTTCCATGAGGGCAGACCGACGTGCGATCAGGGCTTCCAGGCCGAGATCCTCGATTTCGTGGCGTGTGATGCGATGGGGCATGTGATTTCTCCTTCATCTGGGGCCGCGACTATCGCGACCTTTCATGTTTTGCAGAAAGTCAGGGCGTTCGGCTTTCCGCACTCGATGAAACGAAGTGGAGAAACCCTTAAGGGTTTGCGGTCAGAAGGCGAATCTCTGACAGGATGCACGCTTAAGAAAGGGCGTGATCGTTGCGGACGTGGGGGAAAATTCCATCAATGCTCCGTCACGTCGTAAATGGAGCGAGTCGGCGTCGAAGGCCGCGCGCACCAATCGAACACTCGGCCGTCATGCAACCGGAACCACGTGCCCGCGCCGAAGCCGGCGAGCCGATGATGGACGCACTCGATATCCAAATGCGAGAACCCAAAGAATTCCTCGGGCGTCGAGGTCGCGGCAATCAGGCCGTCATAAACGCCCATGCGCCAGAACCTCTCCATCATCGGTTTATACGCTGCAGCCGTGGCATACATCATCCGTGCGCCCTAATGCGTTGTGGTGTCGTAGTAGCAGGGATCGGGCTCTGACGGATGCGCGTACTGGTCGAACACGCGGCCGTCCTTGAGGCGAAACCAGGCGCCTGCGACGGAGACGCCCTGCTTTTTGAAGTGGATCTCCTGGACATCTTCCGCCCGGAAGCCAAAGAACTCTTCGGGGCTGTGCGCGACGGTTTCCGATCGGCGCCAGCACCACTGAAAATACTTGACCATGAAACCGCGAAAGAGAGAGGGCGTATACCGCATGGCAGCACCTAAAACCCTGGTCCCCTGGCGTTCACGGCCAGAGGCTTGCGAATTTGCGCCACCGGCGCAACGAACGGCACGTGGTCGTGCACGTCGACCGCCGTATCAGGCGTGTGAAATTTGCTAACGACCGGCTGCTGGACGATAATCGGCTGCCTGAAGCGGCTCTGGCCGATACCCGGCTGAGTGAATTTCGAAGCCAGGCGCGTCGACGCCGTCCGGTGATGCGTCTCGTCCAGCTCGATCCCGACGAAGCGGCGGCCCATGTCCCGAGCCGCGACCAGCGTGCTGCCGGACCCTGCGAAAGGATCGAGCACGATGTCGCCGGGCTTGGTAAAGGCCTCCAGCAGCGGCGCGAAAATGCCGACCGGCTTCTGAGTCGGATGCAGCTTGTTTCCGGTGTAAGACCAGGGGATCACGTCGGGCGGCGGATTCGCCGGCGCCTCCGGGTTGCCCTTCGCCAGCAGATAAGCCTGCTCGTGCTGATACTGCATGAAGCGTGCCGAGGAGCTGTATTTTTTGGTGAAAACGATATGACCCGCCATGTGAAAGCCGGCCTTCTTCCACGCTTCCATAAAACGATCCGCCTTGTTCCACGCGTAGAAGCTCACGCAAAAACTGTTGTTTTTCAGCACCCGGTGAATTTGCGCGAAAGCCGGATCGAGCCAGGCGTCGTTATCGTCGTTCTTCACAGTGCGGCCGGAGCGATCGCAATACCGGACCAGGTACGGTGGGTCCGTGGCGACGAAATCCACCGACCCGGCCGGCATGGCTTTCATGACTTCGACGCAGTCACCGCGCGTGATGCTGTTCATCAGTGGTGACGCGGCGAAGGAGCTTTGATCCCGATCGCCAGATGACGGCGGCGTTCCTTCTCGGCGATCGCCTGCTGTTTGAGCTTGTTCTCTTTGACTTCGGCGCCGTATTTGTCCTTCGCGCCATCCGGCCAGATGCGGCTCATGATCTTTCCCGCGCGGACGTGAACGGTCGATCCGTCCGTTTTCTTTCGGGTGCCGACCTTCAGGTCGTTTTCGCAGCGGGGAGCTTTACGATTGAAATGGCTGGATAGTGTCATGCAGGCACCTCCGGTCAAAAATGAATAAATTAAAAATGGCTTATTTCTCTAGCCTGCCCGATTCGCTGGATTATGGCAAATAGAATTCGATAACGCCTTGAAATCGCACCTCGCGCAGGTATTAACAATCCGTTACCGGTTGCCTCTTTTCCTCACTCGACCAGCCTATGCACCGGACACGACCAAACCGATGTACCCAACGGGTTTCAGCAATACGACTATCAGGTCGATCACTCGTCCCTCCGGTGTATCGGCCATGCCTGACTTAGGCACTGAAAGGACGGGATGTTCGGCGAACTTAACTCAGATTTTACCAATCGCGCCCATACTGGTAGTGAAGGCAGTATTGACATCTGCTTCCTAACGAACTATAAGTTTCCTCGCATTCATTCACAGTAAGGCACGTCATTCTGAAAAGGTTATACTCCCGTCTCCGTTTTCCCGGAATCGGTTATCGCCAATAACAGCCAGCTCTGGAGGAGCAAATGCATAAGGGTTCATCGCGCCAATCAGGTATTCGCCCGACGCTGAGTTCAACAGCTTCGATCCTGTTATCTTCTTTCCTGTTTCTAACCCTTCTGTTTATTGCGCCGGAAGCTAGAGCTGCCGGCCAATGTGCTAACACATCTTATGGCGACGGTGTCACTTGCATCCAAGGGACCGGTGCGCAAGCCAGGACCGGCCAAACACAAGTAAGTGTAACTTTAAATACAACACAAAATCACGCTGTCATCGCTACCGGGTATACGTGTTTCACTGATACCCATAATGACTGTCAAAACAATGGATCGACAACTTTGTCCATCGGAGACAATAAAAATCCTACAGAGGGCTGTTTTAAAGCCTCCCCCCACTCTCCCTTCCTGCTGAAAACGACTGACGCAAAACCACAATACCTTCAAGAGTACATATGGGTCTGCCCCACGATTCCTACAGGGGTCACTACGTTTACTATGACGTGCAGCACAAAACTCGCATGTGACTGGATGACTCTGAACGTGACTGAATGGACGGGATTAACGACTTCTACTGCTCCATTCGATGTGGACGGCTTTTCAACACCAGCGGCGGGTACGAGCGCTTCCGTTTCTGCAACAACTACTAAAAATCATGAGCTGATGCTTACATTCGGGGATATGACTGCTGACCAGTGGGATTGTCCCGTTGCTCCTTATCAAGCTCCTGAGGAATGTTGCGGTACTGTCTACGGCGGGAATATCAATACGGCTAACACAACTGGCTTAAACAAGGGTACGCAAACAGCGACGATAACTTGGGCTAATGAGGTCCAGTGCCTAGGAGGGACAAATGAAGTTGGCTCGTCTTCCTCCTCGTTTTGGGTCATGGCCGGTATCAAAACACCTTCTTCGCAGTGAAGGTGCCTGCCCTATTCGACTACGCACATGTGAAGCAGCATCGAAGCCTGTTAGACACGGGCTCGACACTTCCGTGCCGCTGCCGGTGTTCTTGACGGTGAGGGTAAGCGGAGGCGTGGCGCTCTTTTGAAGGCGGCCATCTGCATGACCCAGTACGTTAGGGGTGGTGCCTATCGGCGCAGTGGCGGCGTAGTCTTGCGAACGGCATATCTTTGGTAAATTTCGTGCAGGTCCTTTGCAACAGCCTGATAAAGTTGATCGTGTTTTGTACGGCTGGGCAATAATATCCGGCTTTACTCTCATCGAGGTGGCCATATCTCTTACGGTGCTTGGCCTGATGCTCGCCATGGTTACCAAGATTGCACTACCCCTGATGCAGCAAAACCGGTTGGCCGTCACCCAACAGAACATGGCGCGGATCGTCAGTGTTCTCTCCGTTTACGCCCAGCGTAACAACAGGATTCCCTGCCCGGCCGACGCCAATGCCGAGGATGCGGCGCAGCCGACCGGAGCCGAAGTCGGCAGCGGACCGGACGGCGCCGGCGTGCCTGCCGTCGACAACACCGTCGGTTGCGCTATCGGTCCGCCGGAACGCCCCATCGCTTTCAACGAAGGCATTGTGCCCTACCGCACCCTCGGTCTCAACCCGGACGACGTGGTCGACGCGCAGGGAAGTTACATCACTTATCACGTCAACGCTAATTTCTCCAGGAACCCCGCGTCCGCGTTCAACGCCCACGCCTGGTGCCGGACATCCAGTTGGATTTCGGGCGACATCAATCAGACCTCCCTGAAAGCGCGGTTCTGCTGCTCGGACATGGCCATTCCAAACCAGGAGATCACGGTACAGGATTCAAAGGGTGTATCCCTGTTTCCCTTCAAGCGGGATAGCGCCAACTATCTTTCGGTCAATTCGCTGTATGACGGCCCCGCGCTGAGCCAGCCCTCCAACAACATAACGACGATCATCTTCGTCCTTGTCAGTCATGGTGACAGCGGCGGGGGGGCCTTTCTATCCAATGGCGCGCGCAGCCCCGCCACGGCAAATACCGGCGCGGCGGAAACGGAAAATATGAACGGAGACAACACTTTTGTATGGGGCATGAGGAGCAATGCCTCTGGCGACCTGCACTACGACGATATCGTCATGTGGAGAACGCAGGATCAGGTTTACTCAGAGACGGGGGGCACCTGTGCCCTTCCCTGACGGGAACGGCAATTGGTAGAACACTTAAATGAAAGGGCATGAAAAAGGCAGCAAAGGATCGGCTCTCATCGTGACGGCGCTGGTCGTTCTCTTTGCCGGACTCCTGGGTCTCAGCCTGCTCTATTCACTGCAATCATCCACGCGCGAAAAACAGGAAGAGCGGACCGCCGTCAAAATGCACCATCTCGTCAATGCCTTGTCCGTTTACTATCAAAGGTACTCCCGCGTCCCCTGTCCGGCCGATCCCGATACCGCCGCCGTCAACCCTCCCTTTGGCGCCGAACGCGGCAGCGGCGTCGACGGCACCGCGGTCGGGGACTGTCCCCTGGTTGCCGAAGAGGACGGCATCGTTCCGTTCAGGACGCTCGGCTTCAGCGAGGAGGATATCAGGGACGCCTGGGGCCGCTATTTCACCTACCACGTGAATCAGTCCAGCAACTGGTCGGCCGCGGAAGCGGAGCAGTATGTCGCCGCTTTTCCGAACGTGAAAGTGATCGATCTGTGCAGGGTCAGGAATATTTGGGTCGCCCCCGGCGGCATGCGTGACAACACCTCTCTGCAGCAGGCGCTCGCCTGCTGCATGGACCCCGCCGCCAGCATCAGGATTGTAAACCGCAATGGCGCCGATGTCACCGGTCTACCCCCGGTCACCCCGGACCGTTTCGCACCGCAGGAAGCTCCCGTCCTCCCATCGTCAATCAACCTGCCCTATACGCTGCCGAACCCGCCCGCCATCGTTCTCATCAGCCATGGCCGCAACGGCATGGGCGCTTATCTTGGCACCGGCACCCATTCAAGAGCGCCTGTCGGCGGCACATCGGCTGGCGAGATCGCCAATGCCTCCGGAGACAAAGGCAATACGGTCTTCGTCGACATGCCAAGGACGGAATCGCCGTCCGGTTATTTCGACGACATCGTCATATTTAAAACGCTCCCGTCCCTTTACGCGGAAGTCGGCGGCAACAGCGGCGGCGCTTGCAGTTTTTCTCCCGGCTGTCCTGCTGTGCCGGAGGTCGGGAACCGCCACAATCTGAATCTTTACGGGAGCCATTGTCCTTGAAAGAAGAGGCCGGCCGATGGAGGACAGATGATATCTCGCACTGAAGATCCCGCCGATCTCCGGAGGAGCCAGGCCGGGTTCACTCTCCCCGAGATGGCAATCGTCTTCGCCATTGTCGGCGTCGGTCTTTACGTCATGTTCGGGCTTGTGACCCCGGCCGAGCGCTATGCCCGTCTCCACGCCACTCATTTGAACATGAAGAAAATCATCCTTGTCATGGCTGCTTACGCGCAGCATAACAACAGGATTCCGTGTCCGGGCGACCCCAATACCGCGGACGTATTGCAGCCTGCGGGGTCGGAAGTCGGCAGCGCCGCGACCGGCGCCACCGTTCCGGATGTTCTCGGCAGCGGCGCCTGCAAAAACGGCGCAATCACGTTCAATGAAGGCATCGTTCCCTATGCCACGCTTGGCATCGCCAAGTCAGACGTCATTGACGGCTGGGGCAACTATATCACCTATCACGTCAGCCCAGCCTTTGCCAAAGACCCTTCCCCCGCCGCCACGACGGTCGCCAATGCGCATGCCCGCTGCCGGCTGCCCGGTACATGGGTCACGGGGAGCGCAGCCTCTTCCGCAGGGACCTTCAACAAAAACGGTCCAAAATCCCGGTTTTGCTGTCCCGACATCGCCTTGATCGCGTCCGATATTACGGTTCAGGATGCGGGCGGAACAAAAATCTGGACCTCGATGCGCGACAACGTTGTCGGCGACTATGCTGCCGTCGATACACCGATAGTCCTCTCAAGCCTGACCCCACCCGCGATGAATGTGGAGGCCATCGCTTTCGTTCTCGTCAGTCATGGCCCCAACGGCAACGGGGCCTTTCTGGCCAAGGGCACCCGCATCCCTCCGGACGCCTCGACCGGCACAGCGGAAATAGAAAACCAGAATGGTGACAACGTCTTCGTGTACGCTCCCCAGAACAATACCAAAGGCGCGGCGCATTTCGACGATATCGTCATGTGGCAAACCCAGGATGAACTTTACTCCGCCTTAGGACATTTAAGCTGCCAGATTCCATAGCTGAAAGGCACCCCTATGTTGAAACAGGCCCCGGCTGCCGTCTCTTCCAGACGCGCGATTAAGGCCTGCCGGAGGACCGCAGAAACGTCCCGCCCGCAGGCCGGGCCAATCCGCCATGGGCTGCCGGGAGCATCCTGGAGAACCGCGCAGCCGGCTTCACTAAACCCATGAAATCTCTTAACTCTTCATTGACAGAATCACAGACTCCCCATAACGCTTACCGGAAAAGGAGGGGCCATATAGGGGTCACCACAGAATTCGGAGTTTAAAGCACGTTAAGCCCGGTCACCCGGCCGTGCGGTGTGTCCGCTGAGTGGTCGTCCATAAATGCCCATCCGTTAATTATTCCTTAATCGCTCCACCTGTATAATTTCCATACAACCATGGCGGAGATATCGGATGCCGAAAACCGGCCCGGACATCGGGAAGCCACTCAAGGGAAAGTTAACATTCGACTTTGCCAAGGCCGTACGCGCGGCCATTCGCGATTATCCGGCACAGCTTGCGGCGACTGCCTTCATCGACGGCGATAACAGCGCCGTTGTAGCCGACACGTTTGCCGATAGCGAAAAAGGGCAAATCGCCCATCTTAAAGAGGTCGGACAGTTCGGGGCGAAATACCATGAGCAAATTGATGACGGCACCTGCGCCTTCGCGTGGAACTCCGAGGACGGCAAATCGCGGTTTATGTTCTACCGGCGACCTACGGCGGAGCGCAACCCGATGGAAATGCCGGACCTCGCGATGGCGGGCGCAGCCGTCTTCGACCATGAACTCGGGCATATGGTCGTCAAGAGAGGCATGGGTAACGATGCGCACCAGCCCCAGATGTGCGAATCCGTCGCCGATGCCTTCGCCTCAATCCGCAATTTCCAGCGCTTCGGTCAGAAGCCGGAGGCGCTGTCGAGCTACAGCGGGATGAGAGCCTATGAATTTTTCCTCGGCCAGGAAAGCCATCTGACGACGACCGTCGTCGACGGCATCCGGCTCGATGCGGAGTCAGTGAAGTTTATGTCGCTTTCACCCGCGGAGACCGCGGCCCTCGCTGAGGAATACGCAAAGAACCTAAGCCCGGCGACGCAGGAGCTTGTGGAAGCGAGACGCGTTTACCGAGCCGTGATCGAAGCACAAGAGAAGGACGGGCTCGACTGCGAAGCTCTTGCAAAGACAATGCTGCAGCAGCCGGCGAATTCCCTGGCCTTTAAATTGGGGGCGCGCGCGCTGGACTATCTTGTCAAAATGGACCCGGAATATTTTAATACGCCCGAATGGCAGTCCTTGCGCGACCAGATAAAAGAGCGCGTTGACGCCCTGGGGCCGTCCGGCAGTGTCCTTATGGACAGCGGAAACGGCAAAAACAGCGCGGCATCAGATGCAAGCGAGCATACTCCAGCCGCACCGCATCCCAAGCGCCCCTCATCCTGAAAAGACGAGCCGCCCTCTTCGAGAAGGAAGAAGGCACTTACCGACGTTGGGGTTTGGGGAGCAATGGAACAGAAACTACACTTAAGCCCGCCCGCCTGGGATGGCGTCAGGTTGAAGTATACCCGCGCAGCCTGCACCTCCAGGCAAGCCTCTGACATTGCTCACTTTTCAAAATTTCGTTTGACATAACCATAGAATCGCCATAAGGTAACCCTGCAACGTGCATCTTGTGACAGAGTGGTTTTTGCGGCCTTCCGTTTCACGCTCTGGTCAATCACAGCACGAGCTGCAAAACAGCCATTGAACTTAAGTGTTCAAGGTTGTTTTGCATGAACAGGTCTTCCCGATCACAACATGCCAGCCTTGATCCACGCTAACAAGGAGCAACGGCTATGGCGCAGCAGAACGGCAAAAAAGAGATTTCACTCGGCGAAGATTTCGGCGATGTCGCCGTCAAAGTGAACGGCGTCTGCGTTGAGGTCCACACGGACGGAAGCATCCTGGCCTATACGAACGGCAACGTCAAAGTCTGCCCGGTCGCCAACGACGACGGCAAGGCAGCCGCCAGCGCCGAGCCGAAGGTTGGCGACAAGATGCCAGACGGCACAATCTTTGCGGGCATCTCCCCGGACACCAACAAGCCGATGTACGCCACACCCGCAGATGCATCCCTGACGATGACGTTCAACGAGGCCCAGAAATTCGCCGCCAAGCTCGACGCGCACGGCCATAAAGACTGGCACGTGCCGACGAAGGCTGAACTGAACGTGTTGTTCAACAACCGCGCGGCCATCGGCGGATTTAACGTAACTGGTTCCAATCCTGCCGGCTGGTACTGGTCCGCGTCGCCCAACGACGGGTGGAATGCGTGGGGCCAGCG